>SCLI03000438.1_pt1 | contig 26109 bp, 28 predicted proteins | sample 7268041 | NCBI WGS metagenome assembly SCLI03 (sample SAMN10721081, study PRJNA514188) | viral metagenome | isolation source: depth-stratified mine tailings core A | place: China: Fankou Pb/Zn Mine tailings | collected 2017-10 | reverse complement strand
GAGCTGGGATTGGCCGTGAAGCTGCAGGTTGGGAGAGGTGGATTGATAGCTTGTAGGTTCCATTCGTTGAAGCATGGCAAGAGAGTGGATGGAGAACAGTTGGCGCTGCCGCCAAGGAGCTGCTGGGTGGTACCTCCTAGGGTTTGCTGTGGTTGCTGTTGGGGAGGCTGATTGTTACCTACCCACACGAAGGCCGATGATTGCTGGGCACCGCCAGCCGTCATATCGAACTCCAGTTCGCCGCTGCCTTGGGTTGCAAACAAAGCGTTGCCGTTAGAGTCGAAAGACGTGAGCGGGAAGCCTGACGGACACTGCGTTGCTCCACCATCAACCTTGCATGATATGGTATAGCTGCCTGTCAGGTTAGCAGCTGACCAGTTGACGGTAGCGGTTTGGGGAGCTGTTTTGGTAACTTGGCTGCTGCCAGCTGGAGGAGTGATAGTCTGAGACGTCGGCGCCGCTTGAGTAGCCTGCAGCTGCGACCCAGCCACCCAGCATTGGGCAGCGCCGCAGGCGTAGTCTACCTGCCACCAGGCGTATGTGACAGTGCCCAGAGCGGCATTTTGCGGTCCGCCTGTTATATTCATACGCGTACCGCCCGGCACGCTCGCAACTACTGTGCCGGCCGGGGAATTTCTGATATTGGAGTCGGTTGCTGTTTGCACCGCCTCGCCTTTGAAAAACGTTGAACCGAGATCAGACGAGGGGCTGCTGGGCTGCTGCGAAGAAGCTGCCTGCAGAAACTGACTCGCCGCCCAGCCTTGGGCATTCTGGATAACACCGCTTGAATCGGCTACGCCGTGGGCTTGGACCGACCACCACGAGTAGCCGTCACTCTGGACGGGTTGGCTGCTTAAAGGATAGGCGCTGCTTATCTGCTGAACGGTAAGCAGCGTGCCGTCGGGGAAGCAGTCAATCACGCCGGAGGAGGTGGTAGGAGATTGGTGCAATCTCAAACACGAACCAGTACCAGTTACTTGTACTGTCTGGCCGGCGCTGAAGGTCGACGCGATAGCCTGATCACCCAAATACGGTATCGCGGCTAAGAGAAAGGCTAAACCCAGAATTTTAACTTTTATACCCATTTGTTTACTGGACCATTATCTCCACCTGGGGCGTACCGGGGTTGGCCACGGTTACAACCTGAGATCTTTGGGTGTCGCCGCCGTTGCCGATGCAATCTATTGTATATGTAGTCGTCTGGCTTGGCGTGACCCAGTATTGGCCGGATGCGTTACTCACTGCGCTTTCCCATCCCCCATCACCAGGGGAGGATGAGCCGACACAGTATTGGGCATTGGTCGAAGACCAGGTGAGCAATGAGGACTGAGTCGGGGTGACCAATGAAGGACTGGCCGAGAAGGTGACGGTCGGAGGCTGAGGGGGAGGTGGGGTCGGCGGATTCACTGCTACTATAACAGAATTTGTATTGACGACATCCTGAGGTATGGGGAATGGGGGCTGATAGGTACCATGTATGTAGGCATACAACGTAGGATACTCTGTCGCAAAACTCTGGTTGCTGTTGATAACGTTAACTCCGATTATGCCAGGAATACCAAAAACAGTACCTAGCATTGAAGTGAATCCAGCTTTAATACCGTCCCACAGCGTCCCTGCTACTACACTTAAAGTATTTAATACTGTATCTATGGCTTGGGTTATCCAACTCGCCGCTGGCGTGTGGCACATCATGAAGAACTTATTTTCACCGACGTTCAAGTCGCTGACATTGTACGTCTGGGAACTCGTCAAATTCACCTGCTTTAGATTGGCTGGTGTCTGAGAGACGGATACAGGGCCGCCCAGCCAGCATTCATCCGCAGTGGGATTAGTATTGACGACGTTTTCCAAACCGACGGATACTTTTAGAAGATAGCTGGTAATCGCACTGAGTTGCGAAGCGCTCTTGGGATTAAATGGTGTCCACGAGAGCATAGCCGCATTATTAGGCACATAATATGCGTAGCAATGGGGGTATGCAGATACGTCAGCGTTTACACATATAAGAGGAGTCCCTGCCTGTTCCCAATTTAGATCGGCTGGCCAAGTAATTTGCAAAGCAGTAACAACTAGACCCACCCCAGTGAGCGCATCCGCTACGCCCGAACCCGCCTCGACCGCATCAACTCCTATTTCACTGACCTCGCTTCCTGCCGCCGCCTCGCCGGCATTCTCTGCAATAACATCCCCCGCTGCTTTTTGTATACTGGTTTGCACCTCGGTCTTAAGAGCGAGGGTGCCCATGTCCTCCGTCACATCATAACTACTATTAACTAGGTAAGTATGATTGTCGCTTTGAATGGAGCTGATGGCTGATGCAACTGTCGCAGCAACAGTCTGAGGAGTGCCCACTTGCCAAGATTTATCCTGTATCTGTTGCCAGGTTACACCGTTCCCAGGTTGCCCGTATGAAGTCTGTGCCAAGACGGGTGCCTCCTGCGTTAATATCAATAATATGATTGTGCAAGCGATTACCCTGTATTTCATTTCTGTGTGTTATCCATACTTTAGTAAAAGAAACAGCCGGTTACTAAAGCCGGCTGTTTACCATCAGTTGATCCAAATAGCTACTGCTGTCCATTCCCCTCCAGTCTGGAGATTAAAGCAATCTATACCGATCGCATTATCTCCAGTCATGAAACTAGCGACTCCATTATATACCGGGGCATTAGGCTGGAGGGCAACGTTGGTTGATCCAGGAACCACATTCTTGAACTCCAAAGATCCTTGGTATGACGTGAAGAATGAGGTTCCACCCTGAGCCCATTTTGTATTAATGTATCCGACTTTTATATCAGGACCGGATATCTGACAGCTCTTAAGGTCAATGCTGGGATCTATATTCCACGACAGAGTAAATGACGCCGGGGCTTTCACTTTCAGAGGCTGGTTGCTGCCGTTTATCAACAGCTGAATGCGACTCGAGGCCGGGTAAGTTTCGATGGCGGTACCATTCTTGTTGAAATCATAGCTCGTCCCAGTTTCATACTTGGAATGGGCGGCGTTCGTAATCGCTTGCTGTGCAAGATTACCTCCCAAGGGAGCTTTAGACACCGCGATAAACCCAATCACGAAAAGGACAACCAAGATAACCACGATTGCACTGATGATGTAGAGTAGAAGTTTTCTCATATGTGTTTACACCCTACTCGTCTAATCTAGACTTCGCGGGTGTTATTATTCGACTAATTATACCATCTACGACCTTTTTAATTAGGTCTTAACATGTGAGTAAACAAGGCGCCCGTTGCGTCTAGATCTTCATCTGTTAAGGAACACTAATTGCCTCATTTGTAACACATTTGCAGGTGTTAGTCAAACACTCCGTAATATCCCAATACCTTGGAAACACCTAGGGCATATACAATCAAGCTATGCCATACACACAAAACCCATATATGCCGAGGCTTCGAAGGGACGCTGCCAGATACGCCAGGAGGTACGGGGTGAGACCTGCCTCTAGGCACTTTGCTATCCCTCCCGGCACCATCTCCAAATGGTGCAAGAAGGCAAATATGATCGGGATGCGCATATACCGACCAGGTCATCGCGCCCGCATTCGCATTCAAAACAATTGAAGCAGGAAGTTGTGGATCGGATACTAGAGATCCGCAAGGAGCATGATCGCACCAGCGAGGTGGTCCATCAGCAACTCTTGAACGAGGGGGTGGTTGTCTCGCTCAATTCCGTACGCTGCACCATCGACCGCTGGGGGCTGATGAAAAAGAGAAGCCCGTGGAAAAGGTTCCATCCCCACGTCGACCGTCCCATACCCGAAAAACCAGGGTGTTTGGTACAATTGGACACAGTCCACCTGATGGTCAACCTGAAGAGGTCTTCACCCTAATCGATGTTAATTCCAGATGGGCGTATGCCAGGTCATACAAGCACATCAACGGTCGGACGAGCGTCCTGTTCGTCAAAGAGGCTGAGCGGGCTGCATCCTTTAAGTTCGAGATGCTGCAGACGGACCACGGACCTGAGTTCAGTCGGTACTTTGTGTCTCAGGTGAAGAAGAGCCATCGCTTCACCAGAATCGGCAAACCCAACGACAATTCCCATATTGAACGGTTCAATCGGACCCTTCAGGAGGAGTGTTTGGATGACGTACGGACCGACGTTAAGGCCATTAATTGTGCGTTAAGAAAATACATGCCATATTACAATCACGAAAGGTTGCATATGGGCATATCATTACGGACACCGATGCAATTAATCGCCTAAAGTGTTTCCAAGGTATTGGTGAGATTACGGCCTCCCAGATGAGGGAACTATATGCTTAATCACCCTTAATATTAAAGGCTGAAATCCGTTTGAAGTCATATAGGCAGTAAATAGCACGAATCATTATGGGGGAGCACATGTGGGAGCTATAATGAAAGAGTCTTGGCCACGTCTTCGTTTAGTGCTTAACTATGTTAAATGGAGATTCAGATCGGTAAGTATTATGAATTAGGTAGAAAAGCTCTTTTGTACTCCGTGGCTCAAAAGAGCGTGACCAGCATTTTTATAGCGGTAATCGGCATAATATTAGTGGTTGTCGGCGCTTCAATTGCGCCAACATATAGTTGGGGATCGACGCTAGAGACGGCGGCATTGGCAATAATAGCGATCGCCATTTTCATTGAGATTGTTGCTGCTGTCGCTGCGAGGATGGAATATTCTGTATCTAAGGTCATGCTGGACGATACCTCTTTGAGAATAGTTCGCGGCATTTTCCGCAAAGAGGAAGTCGCGATACCATTCAGGCGGATTCAGAGCGTTGAAATAAAACAGGGTCCGATGCATCAAGTATTCAAGGTGGGTCACGTCGTGATATCGACTACGACCGATCTTGAGCAGCCGGGGAAAACAGAAAACGAGGCCGACGAAGAGGTAGTCCCGATTATGGATTACGATTTGTCCAAAGCTATCGCAGATGTGTTGACCAGTCGCGCTGAGGTCGAACGTATGCATGTCGAAGATGTCAAAGCTTGATATGATCAAGAAGATTAAAGGTGGATACGTTGTCACGGCCGAGACTACCGGCCGCGTATTTGGCCGCTATCGCACCAAGCCTGAAGCTGAACAACGCCTGCGCCAAATAGAATTCTTCAAGCATTTGAAAGAGGGCAGGGGAAAGGTTAATAAATCAAAATAAAAATGAAGGATTACTCTAAGGTAGGGAATAGAAAAGGCAAACCAGCCTATCGGACACCAAGCCGCTTTATCGCCAATAAATCCATAAGAAACAAAGAAACTGCTTGGAGGCCGTGGGATCAAGCTAAGCGGTTGGAGAACCAACGGGCCCGGGAACATCGTAAGGGATAAATCCCTGCTTTTGCACAAAAATATCTTCAATCACGAGCTTGATGCCACGGGATCGTAGATAATCAGCAATATATAGTGGGAAGTGCGGCGATGTACCTATGGGCGTATGGAGCAGCTTGTTATTTTAGTATCTCGTAGGCGAATTCATTTAGTATGTCTTCAACTCTGAACGTGCCTGAGGGGAGCTGACTGACGGAGTCAACTAAATAGATGCTTTGGTTGTGTTCCTTGAAGACTCCGATCTCATTACCGCTCATGAAAACGGAGGTTGAGCTACCAACTTTGAGAAAGAAGCATGAATCAAGAAGCTTAGTTCTAACCAAATAAAGATGTCGCTGTCCGAGGTAGATGCAAAGTGGAATTTTACTGACTATGGTTCTATCGTCCGGAGACTAATCTAGTATCCTATCTTTTTAAGCCAGTAGCTGTTTTCCCATTCCCACAGCTTCTTTGCTCCAAGGAAAGCTTGGTAGTCGTCGTACCAGTAGGGGAATTCCTTGAGTTCTATTATCCCTTGCATATCAGACCATTCATGTTCTCCTGGCTGGCATGAGTTGGCCCCATTTTTAGGCGCTCTGATTTTTTCGCGGCCGCCCTTGGTTCTTCTTCTTGCTCCACACTTAAGACAAACTTGAGCCTGATCTATTCTGAGAATCCAGCGAGTTTGCAGGTTCTTGAGAGTGTCCTGGAAAGCAGCCATGTAAGCTGAAGTCTGAAGATTGTAATCGCGGTACACAGCCTGCGACGTCTTAATATCCAGTACGCCGAATTTGCCGTCAATTAAGGCCAGGGCATCAACCGTACCGGCATAGCGCTCGTTATAATTTACAACCTGCCGCTCGACATACTGAGGATCAACCTGGATCTTTGTTTGTTCCAAGAACTTTCTGAGAGCTTCGATAGATGGTGCGATTTTAGGATCTACATTGACCGGTTCACCCTTGAGAATTGCTTCCGCGGTCTCGTGGACTAAACTCCCTTCTTCAGCTGAACTTTTTTTGATACTTTCGCCTTCAGCGTAGTTTTTAAGCTCGGCATAGAATCGATACAAAACCGGTTTAGCCTTGATCGACACTATACTGGTTACCCTTGGGTACCAAATATCGTCTATCACATAGCCGTTTACATCCTTGAAGCTGTTTCCAGTCGGATTAGCCATAAATCGGCTTATTGTAGCAAGCGGTCGGTTAACTTAACAATGTCTCCGGCGCCCATCATCACAGCGATATTCTGTTTGGATTTTTTCTTGCTGGCCACGCCGCTTAATAGGCCCTTTATGTTCTGCTGAGAGGGGAGATAGACCACGTTGTCTATGTCCTTGTTACTTTTGGCTATAGCTCTGGCGAGTTTTGCCGAGCTTACATTATGCGACATATTATCCCGGCCGGCCACTTGGTAAGCATCAATCAGGATTAATGAATTAACTCCGTTAAAACTTTCTCTAAATTCTTGGAAGAGAGCTTTCAATCTTTGCAACTGATGGGGTTGGAATATACATATCAGATGCGATTTGGGGAAATGTTCGCGGAAAGCACCGAGGGTCGCCACAATTTCAGTCGGATGGTGAGCATAATCGTCGTAGACTTCTATGATTTGTTTTCCAATTTTTGCTTTGCCTCTGTATTCCATACGTCGCCAGGCACCTCTATAACCGCCTATGGCATCAAGTATGTTATCGTCGGTTATGCCTAGCGCTTCGCCGACTAGATAAGCTGCCAGAGCGTTGGATACATTAAAACTTCCGTAAATCTTAATAACTCGCTTAATTTGTTTCACGCGTTTAGCATTTGTTTTACTGTCCAAACTAAACCAGATCGTGTCTTTGGGTAGTTCTGTTCTTATGGCACGGATACTTTGATCGTCGGCATTGGCGATCACGATCCCGCCCCCCTTCATATTGTTAACGAACTTCACGAAGGCTTTTTGAGCATTGCGAAGGTTCTTGTAGTAGTCCAAGTGCTCCCGGTCGATATTGTTCAATACAATTATGTCCGGCTGGTAGTTCTGGAAAGCTTCGCGATATTCGTCGGCTTCGATTACTAGGTAGCCATTCCTTCCGGCGCGGAAATTGCTGTTTCCAAATTCCTTCAGGCGAGTACCGACAATAACGGTAGGATCAAACCCACCGGATATTAAAACGCGCGCTGTCAAAGCCGTGATTGTACTCTTGCCGTGCGATCCGGCTACGGCGACCGTCTTGTTTTCGCGCGTGAGAGCTCCCAGGGCCTCGGGATAGCTGGAAATAGGTATATTGAGCCGTTCGGCTTCGATCAGCTCCGGGTTGTCTAGGGGGACAGCCTGGCTATAAATGACTATAGCTATGTCTGGATTAACATTGCTCTTAAAATGGCCAATTTTGAGCTGTGCGCCTTCGCGGCGTAGTTCTTTAGTAATTATGCTTTCCTCTATATCCGACCCGCTTACAGCCCAATTTTGAGCTAAGAAATAGCGGGCGAGTGCGCTTACCCCGATTCCGCCTATTCCGATGAAGTGAGCCCTTAATTTCATTATATATGTCGTATAACATACATTATACGACTGTTAGCAGTACATTCTTGCAGCCACTCGCCTATCGCTCCGCCTAGGGCCATATAACGCAAAACCCATACCTGACCTGATTTGTGTTTGACCCTTATGTAAAGATCCAAACGGCTTCTTACCTTTTAGTATAGCACACTTTGACTAACGTTCGTCAAAAACTGTGGATAACCAGACCTCGCTATCTGCCAGCCTTTTTATGGCCAGCCTGTCTGCGAATACGCTTATAGTATTCGCTTTCCTCGGCTTTGCTCTTGAAAGAGAGCTTTCGCTTGCGAGCGCTTAGCTTTCCGAGCTGACTGGCGGCACGACGCACCGCCGACTTTTTATGTATAAATTTGGAAATCATTATGCTTCTAATTTAGCATACGAACGCTCGTTAGTCAAAGAACCTATCGGCTATTTTGCGCTGTTCTTCTTGGTTCAGGCGCAGGTAAAGTCTGGAAGAATTGAGGCTTACATGGTGCAGTTTTGAGCTGATTTCCACCAATCCTCCACCTTTCTCGACTATCCAGTGCACGTGGCCGTGCCTATAGCTGTGAGGCGAGATATCTGATACTTCCGCTTTCTGGGAAATCTCGGTGACCCACCTCTCGGCTGTCCGGCAAGTCAGCTCTCCCCTCTTGGTTTTGAAAAGGTACGATTTGTTGTCCTCTCTGCGCTCTAGCATCTTCTTCAGAAGCGTGGCCGTCTTTTCGGACCAGAATACCCAGCCTAGTTGCCGGTTCTTTCTAATTCTCACTTGCGCTGCCCGGTCGCCCTCATAGACGTCATCGCGGGTTAGTGTCAGGAGTTCTGAAATTCGGAGCGCGGTGTCCCACAAGAGGTTATGCAGAACTCTTTTCTGCAGCGCATTGAATCCCTCCTCTTCAGCCAACATCCCATCTATCTTGAGGAATTCACTGTGAATCAACGTTTTATGGGGATTGTCTTCTACTCTGGGTTCGATGATGATCTGCGGTCTGACTGTTTTCACGTCAAGATACGACATGTATTTGAAGAAGTCGCGGATAGCGCGAGTGTAAAGAGCAACAGTGGTGGCACTATGCGACTTGCTCAAATCGAACTGGAAACGATCTACGTCTTCCAGCGTCAAATCCTCTACTCTGTTTTTACGCACACTGAAAAGGAACTGCTTGAGGAACCTAGCGTAAATCGTGGCTGTCTTAGGACGTTTGGAGGACTTAAAGATTAAATAGCCCTCCAGAGCTAATGCGATCTCCATACCTCAATCTTACGACGAACGTTCGTGCCAGTCAATGACTAACGCTCGTACGAACGCTAGTAAAGTTCATAAGCTGTCGAGAAGAGGGTGATAACTCTTTCTAGATCTTATTTGCCGACCAACATCCAGAACTCCACGACCAAGCGGAAACTCCAACATTTTTATAGATGTACAAAGCCATCTCGGTATTGCCTTCACGAGTGTAAATATCATAACCAAGACTCTCCGCTTTCATCCCCCACCAGTTCTCGTTTATCTGGAATTCCCCTACATCGTGGGGATTTTGTTTGCCGCGGAAGACGCTACCATCGGGATTGAACTGCCTGTCTCTGCTTTCACACCAAGCTATTCTCTGCATAACTGCCGGTATGAGACGCCAGTCAATCTTGTTACGATCTGTTTCTCCCGCAAACTTGTTACCCAAGGCAGCCAGAAGGGGGACATCATACGTCTTTTCTGGTCGTGCTAGGGACATGACCGTTCCCGCTATTACCAGCATGACGGCAATTTTGGTTGTGGTTTTCATTTTTAGAATCCCCCTAACGGCAACGCCCCAGCTTAAAGATCTAAAAACTGGGGCGCCCGATATCTTAGGAACTCTTGGTGACGGGGTGAACGAGCACCGCATAGATTGCGGCGGCGTAGGTTCCGATATTCAAAAGAAGCGGCCAGAAGTTTGTAGCAGATAAGAACGCGTAGGCACCGGCGGCCAAAATAGAAAAGCCGATATAGGCGGCTAATGACCCGATCGTATCCGTGCCGAAAAACTTGGTGACAACCTCCGTAACGAGAGTAACGACTGCGGCGATTAGAATGGACATATCGATTGGTATGGACATATTGATTGTTTTTATTTTCGACCTTTATTTGTATTTCTGGTTGAGAAACGCCCTAGTGGATGGACCGCAATTTCCAGTTGGATTAGTCAGATTGGCAGGGGTCAGGATCTGCGCGGCGTATTTCAATTGGAGAGCCTTCACTCCGTTGTATGTCAGGTTCCCGTAGTAGCCCGTGGATGGAACACTTTGGGCCATTACGCCCTCAATCTTCAGAACATCCTGGAGTGCTTTTACGTCGGGGGTGTTCATCCCAACCGCAAGGTCAATATTCCATTGGTAGTGATAATCCTGACTCTGGGCGAGAAAGTCCTTTGGAACCGAGCCGAACGATATGGCCCCTATCAAATATCCATTAAGAAAATAATCCTCCGGAATGTATCCGAACCCCTTTTGACCCCAGGCCGTTCCCCAAGAGCCGATGTGGCGGATATATTTTTTGCCGCCGATAGTGAGGTATCCGGTGAGGAAGACGGCGTGGGCGTATTTTTTACTGGTGGGAGCCGGAATGATTCCCGAGGCAGGAACCGAGAAACTGGCCCATCCATCGTCCAGATAAAACCCAGCCGCGACGCCACCATATCGCTGAATGGCGGAAGCGATGCTATCGATGTCGTTTCCGATGAAAATGTAATTATCCGGCGCGAGGAGCTTCGCCGTTTCTTTAAGGTAAAGGTCTTGGTTGATGGCGAGCCGAATGTTGGCCTCGGAGGACGTGTCGGTGGGGCAATCCGCCAATGTAGCGCATCCCTTACCGCACACAAAAGGAGCCACCGCACTTCCGAGCGAAGAACCGCCCCCAGGAGCAATGAACGTGTTTGAATAGATGAACTGGGGGGAAAATTGCCGATATAGGTTGCCATTTCTGCTGTTAAGAAGTTCCAAAATGTAAGAGACGGCAAACGCTGTACAGGCCATTGTTTGCTTCTGGTCCTTGACGATGAGTTTCCCTTCATCGGGGACAGTGTAAGGAGCCGACCAATCAGCGGGCCCGACGCCCAGCTCAACATCCATTAAGTTGCGCGGGTCAAATTTATCCTCAACGACGGCCCCCGCCGAAAGTTTTATTTTTTGTTTTAGAAGGCGTTTATAGTTCATAGGTTGTCCACTTTGTCGTTATACTTGAACCAGTCAATGCCAAGTTCGTGAATGAGTTGTCTTTCCAAGTTTTCGGCGAAGCGGTGTTCCCGATAGTAGGGGGCTTTCGGGTCATTGCCGGGTTCGCTCAAATCCCCTTCTTTGCGGTTTTTCTCGTATTTTTTGTCGAAGTTGTCTATGTCTTTCCACTTAATGCCACGTTTCTGGCATAAGAACGCCTCGATGAGTTCGTGAAGAATGACAGCTAACTGTTCGTATTCATTGCCGAATTGAGAGACGCGAAATTGAAGCATCCCGTTTTTCCCCCGCCAATAATCCCCTGCTGTGTTGTAACGCTGATTTCTATGCGGGATGGACTTGATGACTATTTCAGATAAGTTAGACATATTTCATTGCTTGTAATGCCTCATAGCGGTTAAGGGGCGCGTTCGGATAGTTCTTGAGGGTCATATCGTTCCGGTATCCCTTGTCAGGCAACGTTATCTTCTTGGCAGCCTCGATCGCCTCTTCCCCGGCTTCTTCCATCGTGTAAGCGTGGCCGAGAGCGATACCGGCATACTGTTCATCGTATCCGCTGAGAAAATACTCATTGTTCTTTCTGTGCGAGTCGAAATGATAGAATCTATTGTCCAGTTCTTCGGGAATGTAAAGCGGCAAGCCGTTCCGGTTATGGCCGACATACAGGGTAACGGAAGCCCCGAATCCATACCGGAAATGCTCGTAAAAGTCCTCAATTTTCCCGTCCATGAACGACGTATAAATATCCGAGAATGAATCCTTGGCAAGATTCATCAGAAGGTTCGGATGACTGTTATAACCGAATCTGCCGCCGCATGATTCAATAAAATAATTGTCCCGTTCCGCAACGATGACATTCACGTCAAAAGTACCCGTGTACTTCATCTTCTCGAAAATTGGGAAGAGTTTGCCGATAGTCTTTTGAACACCCTTACTTTCAAGCGGAATGGTAAAGATATAATCAAATGCACAACCGACCGCTTCGCCCATTTCGCCCGCCAGCTTTTTCTTGTTTTCCAAGTCGCAAAAGGCAAAGAACGGTTTGCCGTCATAGAAGTACGCTTCGTAATTCACCTCAACTCCTTTGATGCGCTCTTGGAGGATATAGCCGTCTTTGGGATCGCCCAATGACGCGAGGTATTGGGAAAGTTCTCTGTTTGCCGCCGTGTCTTTTTCGGAAACGGGAACGAAGGTCGTGTATGCTTCATCCGAATCGTTGGGCTTATAGACGTATGCCTTTTCCTCGTTCTCATCAAGGAATTTTAATCCGTCTTTTATCGTTTTGAATTCTTGGGTGGGGGGGATGGCAAGTCCCGCACGCTTCGCAAACTCAACACCGAAATTCCGGTCATGTTCAGACTTCACCATGAAGGAGGACGCCCCTTGAACCTTGTATCCCTTCTTCCTCAACCCATCCGAAACTCCTGGTAGAAAATTTTGGTCGAAAATGTAGTAAGCGTCCTTCGGGGGATTATTCAAAAGTTCGGCAAGGTCTATTTTGGGCACGATGCCAGTACCGACAATCTTGTGCGCTCTCGGATTGTCCTCATCTTTAGTCGGAGCGGTCGCCAAAAGGACGCGATCGCCCTGATCTTGAGCCAACTTGGCAAAGCCGAGCCCGGAATAATCTTGCGTTATAAAGATGATATTTTTAGCCATAAAAAAGCGCCTATTCACAGGCGCTCTCTTGGCACTCTTTGAGAACATCATACTATATCCCCCTTACTTTTTCAAGGGCAAGAGTGCTATAATAAAATCATGAAGAAAACCATCATTCTCGTTGCGATGGCCATCGTATCGTTGGCCGCAATCAAGGTCGTTTCCGCCGCGTCTGTATTCAACAATGACCTGTATTATGGTCTGGTCGGCAATGCCGACGTCTCTCAACTTCAGGAGTTCTTGACGCAACAAGGCGAATATGGCGGCCCAATCACTGGCAATTTCTATGTCCTGACGCTGGATGCCGTGAAGTCCTTCCAACAGGCGCAGGCTATTTCTCCAGTGAGCGGATATTTCGGGCCATTGAGCCGAGCAGCCGCCAATACCATTCTAAATTCAGAGATAGGCACGTCAGAATCGTCAAGCACGAGTATCGCGACAACGACCGACACGCAGCAACAGATATCCGAGCTAAACTCCAAGATACAGAGTCTCCTGGCTCAAGTGGCGTCTCTCCAACAACAAGCGCAATCCCAAACGCAGGCGTTGCAAACGATAGCGTCAAATACGGCTCCTGTTGCTCCAGTGCCAATGACGCAAACACCGGCAGTCACCCCCGTCACACCTTCTCCCCCTCAGCCATTCATAAAATGGTTGGGGCAAGATTTTATTTCCAACGGGACGAGTTGTTCAGTAACGCCTCTCAATCAAGAGATTTATACTCCGCCAAACGGAAACCCCTTCTCAAATCCCCTTATTTTATCAACCACTACATCGGGAAGCGTAAGTCTCGTGGCACCGCTTTCACCGGCCGGAAGAAATACAATGTATCGCACACTCTATCCAGACGGATTGCACCTAACTACATCCACTAATATAGAAAATATCAGAAACCAATATGGAGAGATTAACAACGATTTTTCATTAGACCCCAGTAACCCGAGATTCCTGTATGCGCTGAATACCAACGACCCGAATGCCTATAGCCTGTTCACTATCAGTTGTTCGGTAAATGGCATGACGACGACGACGAAGGTCAGGCAAAATTGCACAGATAATAACGGGACTGGTGGCTGTCTAACGCAGTAAAAGGAAAATGAAAATAGATGTAAAAAGCGAACACGGGATGGGTTGGTTCATTGCTATTATTTTTGGGGGGGCCATCATCGTAGCAATGATGCGAGATTTTTGGGGTACTTTGGAGGGTGTCGTTGCCTTAGCGTTTATCTATTTACTGGTATATATCGGTTACCGGGCCGGAAGGAGTAAAGATATCGAAAACACTATTTAAGGATGAGGTTCTGTAGAGAAGTCCTGCTGAGTTTTGCGTTATAACTTTGCATTGATTTCTGGGAAATGTTCTTGATAAAGTATGACGACACCCTCGTATCGCCGCTGTTAAGCCATTGATTGAATATGCTCATAGCATCAGATTGCGAATATCCCCGATCGGTGAGAATTCCAATAAACATATTTTTGAGATCCTGATTATAGGTCTCAATCAACCTTAGCGCACCATCCGTATCACCACTCGCAATAAGTGACTTCGCTTGCTTCAAAATTGTGGGTCTCTGGTTATAAATCAGGTCATATACTCCCCGCTGACTCGCAGTTGAAGCTGGAGTCGAAATGCCAGCGAATTGGAGAAAAGTATCCATGACGCTTTTCTTCCCAGTGACGAGATTGGAGGCGTAGGAAGCTGGAGAAATAAGGTTGGTCGTGAGATTCAACGCTGTCGAACCAGCTGATCCCACTGGATTCGCCTGAAACTCTGTCGCAGTCGGTAACTTGAGGTAACCCTGCGAAACATCAAGGGGGAGACTCGCTAATACCGAAGGGGTGAAAACGGACGTTATCCATGTCGTGAAACTCTCTTTCCCCTCTATAAATTTCTCTGTGTTATAGGGAAATGTAGAAGCGCCAGCTCGTCTCACATAGGCGTTCTTATTACCCGTAACCTGTTTAATAAGTTTGTCTAATTCTGGATAGATCACGTAGGTTACGATACCGAGCATCACTATTTTCCCAAGAGCGTCAGTCCTCTCAGCCATATCTTTACCAGCAACTAGGGATTTTACCATCTCAAAATAAGATCGGAGTGCGCCATAATGGTAAGCCGAGAACATGGTGATGTTAGGATTTTTGATAACATCCATCAACTGTTTACTGCCCAAAAGGTCGGGGGGAAGTCGATAATTGGGGATATGCTTCCCAACATCGGTTATCGCATCGCTCCAGCTCTTTCCCCTATCCATTTCTTCAAAAATCGCCTGGAGGGTTGCTATATCGTTCACCGCCCATGTTACCTTTCCTGATATCTTGTAGGGGTTCATGACATCAAGAACACGTTGGACCATTGGATTGTCTAAACCGAACGCGTTTTTAAGTACATCAATCATTTTAGGATCAGACGACATTTCATAAGACGCTTTTGCTAGATATGCCTTATAGAGATCGGCATTCTTAGTTTCAGAAAAAAGCAATGGAGCACCCTCATTGAGAGCCTTCACGTAATCGTCGTTCATAGCCAGAACGGCCCTGATCGCCCTGACACCGGCATTCACCATTCGCACATAACCTAGTGGGGATGCCCACTCTCCACCACGGTTTACTACCCAGTGGACAAGGATGTTCGGAACGTGAATGAGCGGGTTGAAGAAAATGGTTATCCGCAAAAAGAGGTTCATTTTGGTAAGAGCCCCAATATCTCCACCTTGATACTGTTTGTAGAAACTGTCTAAAACATTCGCTATTCGTTTCGGCATTAAATATCCCCTAAACTGCGGAAGGTTGCTTGTCTTCCAATCATCGGGAATGTCATAAGAGCCGATTTTCTTTATCATTCCCTGATCCTCTAATGCCCCTCTCGTACTTTCAAGAAAGTCTGTCGCCCGTTGGATTTGGTTCAATTTGTTGAATTTTTGGAGTTCGCTTACAAGCGGTGTCTTATAATAGCGAACGTTCGTATTCGCCTCGATCTCCTTCGTTGTCGCATCGGTTATTTTCCACGCCTTTCCGTTGCTGTCCACAAAAACTTTGCCATTTAAGTTTGTATTATATTTATTCTCAATTTCCCCGATTTTGTTGGCGAGTTCCGTTATCTGCTTGTTTATGTTTTCAAGGCGGACGGGGGATGCAGCAGCACGTCCTTTCGTAGCGGACAAAATATCTTTTTCTTTTTGGAGTTTATCTAGCTTATCTTGAAACGGTTTCATCTCTTTGTCTGCGAGACTCTGATAATCGTCTGTTTTTAATTTACCCATATCAAACCCTTCTCCATTATTCCATCCGGTTACCGTCCCGTCTTTTATAGAGACAATAATCCTATCACCCCCCTCATCTTCAAGGGCCATCATCGTCCTCTTTTTCAGAAATCCAGCCGACTTAGAAAGTAAACTTCCCATTCGCGTGCTGGTAAATCCCTTCTGAAGACGGTCAAGAAAAGACCCCCGTCCCCTCACGACACGAGTTGCGTGTTCCGGAGAATCCTCTTCGGGAATCGGTATATTCTTATTTTTAAGGTAGTTGTATATCTTCGTCGAACCCTCCACGAGCGGTTTAATATAAGAGTTATACGCCGCCTTTTGTTCTGGAGTGATCGCTTCTTTCGGATTCTCCATCCAGTTATAAATCGCTTTTTGATCTTCAGGAGAGATGTTGGCCTGGTCGAGAAGACGAGACGACATTATGTCGTCTATTTTTTTCCCGTTTGTGATGGAGCGATAATAGTTATCGGAGATGTCCGAACCGAGTGCCTGCTGTGCTGAACGTTCCTTGACGTAATCAGCGACACTTTGAATATTTTGTTTGACGCTCTCAATGCCTTCCCCGATATTAGCAAACCCCCCACTTGTAATTGCTGGCGAGGTTTTGATGGGTTCCGTATTTAACTTCGCGCTCGTTGCCGGAGTTTCCGGCGCATTTGGTTTAATGGTCGTCGCCGGAGTTTCTGATTTCGCCTTATCAATATTCGCCTTCAAGATGTCCTGCGTCTTTTGGGGCGTCATATCTTCACCTTTCGCTATCCTATCGGCCGTTTCGGTTGCGGTGTCTCTGATAACACCTGCGGCGGTTACCCTTTCTATTCCATACCCTAAAGCGATTTGAGCCGCTAATGCGCCAAGCTGGCCTACGGCATCCCGAAGATTATTTTTATCCTGCGCAGAAATGGGCAACGCATTAACGATTTCTTTTCCGGCAATTTCTCCGCCGGTTCCCACGATAGCAAATGGAAGGGTTGCTATCTGCGACACAGAACCAACGAGCGGAACATCTTTAAGAGCATTAAATACTGCGCTGATCGGAGAAAACACGACGTTAGCCGAAGCGCCCAATAGGTTCGCTGTCGTCCCTATTTTTTCCGATGTGGGCCTTCCCTTTGATGTAAAAGCGCTAACAGTATTAACGGCTGACGTTTTTAATTCTTCATAAGCATTCGTAAACGAACTGATAGTATCTTTCCAGGTGTTCCCCAAATTGCCCCAGATATTTTTGGGAATGCCAGTCATCGTGTTTTGGAGATTGGCGAGAGGGTACAAAACGTCTGGATTGTCCATTAGCCATTGGTCAACGGCGCTCCTTTGACCAGCGTTTTCGGGGAGTGTTTTTCCTTTGCTTTGAGCGAGTTCGTTCTGGGCATCATAGAGCGTCATTTCTCCGCTTTTTACTTTTGAGATGAGAGAGTTTTCCAGCTTATCAGAAGCGGCTGCCACACCTCCCCTTATACCAGGTTGGATTTGGAGATTTGAGATATCATTGCTTCCTGATAGACCCAGGGCCACGATGTGGTCCAATTCGTCCGTTCCGTTGCCATTCATCGCCTTTTTAATTGCTGAACTCAACGCCTCACTCATTCTGGAATTCTCGAGAACACTCTTCGGGAGTTGCAAGGGCATAGGTTGCGTCGGATCGAACCCAGCCGCTACGCGGGTTTCATCGATGGACGGTACACTTACCATAGGACTGATCGCAGAGGCCGGTATCTTCATCGTATATCCCTGGAAAGGACGGCCCGAGACATCGGTTAATTTATTGCCAAAATCGGTCGAGGGGAAATAACCATTTCCGGTAAATGGTTTGTAAGATGAACCGAGAGAAGGCGTTAGGGGGGTCGATGGAGTGTTCTGAAGATTATCCCAAAAGCCAGCGCCCGAATTTTTTACCGGAACGTTCGGAGTACTTGATTGTGGCATCTTGTCCCAGAAAGACATTCTATTGTGTTCCGGTTGGAAAAATGACTGTCGCCGTAGATTTTAGATATGGTTTGATAATTGTAGGTATGGTTGAATCATCGGGATTAAGATAGTTTTTGGGAGGATACTGCTTAATAAAATCCTGAATCAATCCACCCTGCGTAGTCCAGTAATTCATCATCTGCGTATAAAGAGCCGTGTTGGCATATCCGTCGCTCCCTCTTGAATCATCAAGTTTTGTGGCGCCCGCTCCTATATCGGATTTACTGACACTCAATCCTCCGCTCGTTACCGCCCCGCTCGATCCATTAGTCGGCGCTACAATCCACTTCCCCGTATCAAGATTGTAGAGTCCGCCCTGCAAACTTCTGATATTACTCTTCGTCGTCGTCGTCCTCGGTGTGATGCTCGCGAAGAAACCGGTCGGAAGTCCGGCGGCGCTTTCAATTCCCGACAAATCAACCTTCGTGGGGTCGAGTTCGCCGTTCTGCAAAAGCGTAATCACCTTTCCGGCCTGCGTGAGGGCTTTGCTTTGAGCCGATGAAACCTGCGACTTGGCCTGCGATAGGGCAGATTTGGCCGCCGAAAGGACGCTGGTATAGGTTGTGCGGGCCGCAGAATACTGTTTGCCCAGCGATCGCAAGTCAAGGGAAATCGGCGCCTCTTCCGCTTTAATAGCGTTATTGAGTTGGGATGCGGTAGTGATGCCAACGCCGAGGTTGGCTTGTTTCTCGGTGGGTATATTCGCCAGTTCCTGGTTGCCAACGTCTATGGCGGTCCCCAATTGACCGACATTCTGTCCGGCCGCTTGCACTGCGGGAACATCATACGGCGACATATCGGGATTTACGTTAGGCGTCGTCGCGTTAATATCGGCCGGATTCAGACTGGCGAGCGTCGAAAGCGGTGCGTTCTTGTACTGGTCGTATTCTTGGGGAGTTGCCACTCTGCCGTATTGGCTCTGGAAAATGGTATTGACCTGGTTTGGTGTTAACATTTCTATAAAATTATTGATGGTTCGTAGTTTATGACGACCCTTCGGATGATCGGCATCCAGTTGTCGGATACCGAATTGATAGCCCCAGCCACAATTTGCAATCTCTTAAAGTTAATGCCTGCGCCATCGATAAGAGTATATTTATTATTCTGGTAATTCGATGAGTCTATTTGCGCCAAGTGGATCTTTGATTGCGTAGCGGGGTGATTTTCGTCCTCGTAATAAACATCAATATAGAAATAGCTGTTAACCGATGGCGGCGGAGAGTCATAATAGAGTTCAATTGAGGACAGTTGTCCAATGGCATCAATCCAGTTCGTCGACAGATAGGGCGAACCATACTGAGTAACAAGCAATCTACTGACAACACCGTAATAAAGTTGGAATACCATAGAAGAAGAGGAAACTAAAAAGAACTTTGCGACTACCCCGTTTACCCCGAAGGTTGTCAACATCGTCGACCCGTTTGAATCGTCATAAAAGTCATACAGCGTTTTCTGGCTGAAATCATAAACCAATTTCCCCTTCAAAGTTGTAAGACCGACGTTCCCCAGAATATCGAAGAGGCAGTTTTTGTTTACGGCGTTTCCTCCGCTGTCAAAGCGCTCCATCGTGATCCCCGGAAGCTGAAACACTTTCTTGAGGGTTATTCCCGAAAGGACATAGAGAGCCGATGAAGTCCCCTCGCCGCCAGCCGAAGGAGAAGAGAAGGAGATCGCCAACCACAAGTATCCCCCTATTGTCTCCATACCGACTATTTGGCCTGGCACCTTGATTGCATAATTATATGAAGTAGATGCGCCATCCCAAAGAAAAAGGTAATTCTCTGTGGGCGACGACCCCGATGTAATCTGAGGAGCAGCTGCAATCGCGATATATTTATTGTTGTAATTCTTGAGAATTGTCGTTCCCAACCATGAGGGAAGCTGGAGACCTCCCGTGCCATTAAATGGATACACTTGGTTCCCCGATGAATCCCAGCGGAAGATCCGGTTATCATTAGAACCTCCTACATAGAGATACAGACCAAAAGGCAAAAGGGAATTTGCACCGGCCGCGGCTACTCCAGAGTGTGACTGCCATGCTGTTCCATTATTGCCGTCCCAATACGCTATCCCCGCGTAGCTCGGGGATGACTCAAAAAGTTTCCCATTAAAATACGCGATGTCAGCGCCAATACCAGAAGTATTCCAAATGATATTAGAAGATGGTCTGTTTACAGAAGGCGTCAACCCAAGATTTTTCGTGACGCAGTAGACCGCACCGTAATTCGAGAGCGCATAGAAATCCGAGGTCTGCGTCGGATCGGAAATCATTTTTATGACAGCGCTACCATCTGAATAATTTGCCGTCTCCAGAGCATAATAAGAATCTGTTGTGAAGGGAGGAACGAGTGCGGCATACTGATTCTTGTCGCCGTTAGAGAGATAATCGGTTTGGAGAAGGTTGCTGACTATTTTGCTGAACTGCGTTTTTGGGGTATAGGTTCTTGCCCATGGCGTCATGGTATTGAAATTGTCGAGCACTATTCTGTTTTGCGTCGGTGTTTTTATTGCCATATTAACTCATCGAATTCTGGCCGTGCGGATATGCCCACCCGCCGAGCGACTGGCTATCGGTGTAAGGAGATGACAACTCCAAGACCCTCTGGCTCGCGTGTGAGCGCATTTCGGCAATTCTTTTGGTGAACATCGCCAACGCCTCGTTGAGAAGCGTCTGGTTGCCCAGCCGTGCCGCTATATCAATCAAAGAACCCCATGAAATGACGTCCTGATAATCGGAAAAGATATTCGGAACATCGGCGTCATTCACAAGATCAGCCTGTTTTTTGATGTAGAAACACTTCACACCGCCCGTAACGGGAAGTTTCAGATTGCTTCCCAGCGACGGATCGGGGTAGAGAAAGAACGAGTTATCTAAAATGATTGCTGTTGGGATGGTGATAGCGGCGGACGGGTCTGAAATGGACTCTTGCCCGACAAGGTGAAGAATTTGAAACTCCGAGGAAACCGGCGCTGTGATAATCGCGGGGGTGAAAGCAACCTGTATCTGTTTTATTTTTTCGTAGTCGTCGGGAAACAGATATTCATTCGGATATGTTCCACCTGTCGTCGCGAGGAGGGTTGCTGTCGCAATCTCCATGAAAAAGTCTTCGTTCACGGCCCGAATGACTGCCTGCGCCTGCTTGTAGTATTTATTGATGATGCGATTCAGGTCGCCGGTCGTAAAAGTGCTCGCGGTTATTTTGCCGATGAAATAGATATCTTGCTTAATCCCGTTAAGTGTTGTCGATGTATCGTTTAGTTGCATTGTGCCAATAAAAATAGCGCCATTTTCGGCGCTCATCGGCACTCTTTAGTTTTTTCAATTATATGTTATTTTATGGAAAAATCAAGTAGTTTACGACGCTCGTATCTGTTGCCGACGATGAATTGATGACGAAGGAGATTCCAGCTATAACAGCCCCGAGGCTCAAATATCCAGCCGTTCCCCCTATGGTTTTCCTGCTCAAAATAATGATAGAGGTGGATTGAACATACGGATTGTTCACAGTAATCGTCCCCGCGACAAGCGTCGCTGAGCCGATTTTGTCCGAGAAATATGAGACGGTTTCGTCGTCCATAATCTGGGCTACATTAGGGTCTAACGGCAACGAGAGTCCCCCGACCCCTCCCACAAGGTTCGATTCGTCGAACGCCTCCTGCATGGATTGGATATCCTCCATATTCTGGTTCACCTGATCTTCCATCTCCTGATAGTTCATGGGTTTATGGTTTTGGTTTATTTCTGTTTGTCTAGACAATCGACCCCATTGTCCGTTTTGCCCAGCTTACTGCCCCCTTCACGCGGCGTATCCACCTGTCTACTAGTTGCCCGTTCAAGAAAAGCCAGTCCGTATTTTGAACCATCTCGATAAAATTGATGGCAAATATCCTTAGCTGCGAGAAGGTGTCGCTGTTCGTTACCGCCTCCGAAAAACTTTTGAAAATGCCCCTGAGAAGAATATCGCTATTTGTGATTGCCTCCGAAAAGTTTTTACCGATGGTTCTTAAAAGAGTATCGGTGCTCTGCACGGCTTCCATGAATTGCGTGAATAGAACTTTAAGAGATTGAAATGTATCTGTATTAGTGATTGCTTCGGTGAATGTTTTGTATATTCCCCTCAGCAAAGTATCCGAGTTATTGATTGCCTCCGAAAAATTGATGGTAATCGCTAAAAATGCAAGTACTCTCCTCGCAAAATTCGTTCCCGTCGTGTGCTTGGTCATTCCAGCGGTATACATCTGCGCGATTTCGGGAGCCGAGAGAGCGCGGCTAAAAATACTCACGTCGTCCAAATCGCCGTTATAGTAATAAGCGGGGGAATTCACGAAGTCTGCGCCTATCGTCAGAGATTCCCCGCTTGCGTAGGATATAGGTGTGCTTATGGTCGAAGTGGCATTCAATACTCCATCCACATAGGCCTTGAGCGTCGTGCCATCGTAGGTCATGGTAATCATATGCCACTTGCCATCGGCAGATTGGGTCGTCGGGAGATTGTTGTCTACTCCCGTACCTAGGTATACTTGGTATTTGTTCGATACCACTGCTCCAATATTGAGCGCGTATCCATGAGAAAAAGTGACGGCTTTACCTCTTCGCAAGAGAGGCGTATATGCACTTGCAGTGGAAAGCGACCACGCATTGACCGTTATGTTGCTCAAAGCCAGCGAGGAATTTTCAGTAACGGCAGTGTTGGCAGAACCATTGTAATAAGCTCCCTGCCCGAATTTCCCGTAGGCCGTCCCGTAAGTAACAGAGGTATCGGTGCCGTTGTTCCCGCGTCCCGAGGAGTCTTTTGAGTTGCCGTCAAGATGCCACAGTCCAGCCAGGGACGGGTCGGGTTGTAATGCGCCGCGCTTAAACTTCATGCTAGGCGATCGTAATATTAACGGCCGTTACCTTAATCGAGTTTCCAGAAGCGGCAAGGGCAGCCCCCGTGTTGTTCACGACATATATCTCGAAATTCTGCGGACACTCGAAGAACGAGCCGTCCGAGACAATCGAGAATTGCGTCTGTTGAGGCGTTGCAGTGAGAAAAATCTTGCCGAGGTATTTCGCCGATTGATAGGTGTCGTAGTTCGTCCCCCCTTGGGAGGTGAGAACATAGACATCGAGATAGGCCGCCGCTGCCGCTGTTCCCACTATCTTTAGCTCAATAAGATAATCCTGCGCTAAAGTAGTGGTGTTAGATTGTGCCGCCGTCGCGACACCGGAACCGTTTGCGAGCGATTGGAGTCCCGCCGGAGTTATGTCAGTTGACGTTCCGTATGATACTTTTGCTGTTGCCATTTGTTTTTATTTGTCACGACCGTTTAGTTTGATCTTCAGAATCTCTATGCCCGTATAGATGTTCTGGAGCATCTCGGTTTGCCGGTTAAGGATCACCTCTATTCTTTCCATTCCATCCTTGACCTCATGGAGGTGGTTATCCCGCAGATTGGTTATCTCCTTCTTCTGCCGCACGAGTTGAAGAATGATAAACAACGAGAGGGCAACCACCCCCAGCGGAGTCGCCTGTGTCAAGATTGTCGTCAATTCCGACATAGGATTAATGTTCTTGGATTTTCCACGTGATCTGTAGGTTGTCGCCGTTATTCACATTGACCACGGAGAATACCTGATGAGCGAATAGCGTCCCGCTTGCTGCGGCGTTCAGGATTCCGCTCTCGGTTAACGCAAAGGAAGCGGTCGCCGAAAAGGTATGGAACAACTGCGCCGTGTCATTCGCGACAGATGTCGTTATGAGCGAAACGGTAGCGGACGCGCGCGCTAAACCCCCAGTCGCTATTTCCGTCTGGAGTGCAGTATCGGTAACCGCCGCCGCAGTTGTTCCCGTTCCGAGAGCGATATATGTAACCGCTGCTGGTGAACCCGAACCGCATAGGAGACCCGCGTTCAGCGCGAATCCGGCGTTCGTGACAAGATTTCTCACGACCTTTTTATCGGACCATCGGCCAAGGAGAAACGGGATTTTCGGGAAGAAGGGAGAGACAATCCCTTTTTTCATTAAATAGGTGAATAACCTATTGTCCTGGAAAAGCTTTTTCGGCTTGCCGTCTTTGTCTGTAAGTCGCCACTCGACGTTCTGGTAAGAATGGACTTGAGCGATAGAACTAAGCATATCCCATAGTCTTTCTGAGCGACCTTTTAATTCTGTCTTTGTTTCCGAGCATCCTTTCGGCGCGGGAACGGATGGTCGTCTTTTGTTTCGACGACAACCCTTGAGCTTTCGGGAGATCAGCCAAAGCAGCGCGAGCGTGCGCCTTATCCGGCATTGGGAAGCGGTATTTCTGGCCGCCCTGCCTGTTCTTCTGGACAATCGTCGCCGATTTTTTCCTGGTTGAGGTTTTGATTGTCGACGTGCCGCCCGGGTGCTTCTGCATTATCTTGGAGGACGACTTCCTTGACTTGCCTTTCGGGATGACGTGTTCCCCTTTATGAAGGAGTGCTAATCCAGTCTTTCTTACTTTTCCTCCTTTTTTGTAGCTGGGGACTTTTTCTCCCTCGCTCCTCATTTGCGTGGGCGTTTCCATCCTCTTATCCTTTTTATCCCACACCATCTTCGATCCTTTTGTCGGATGCTTGGACGAGCGCCATTCCTTGGCGGCCTGAGTCATCGACATTCCGCCCTTCATCATCTTTTTCATGAAGGACATATAGTTTTGTTGTTGCATTTTATTAGATGCCATAGAGTGCATTCCGTCTCTGTTTTAGTTCCTCTTGGAACTCTTTCGGGAGTTTCTCCCATTGCCAGGGATCAAGCATCCCATATTCATCACGCCACCCTGGTTTGTTCCTGTTAGTAGCGGGATCTGCGAGATAAAGCTGTTCTATGACATACGAATTCTTTATTGTTACCTTTGCACTTGGGTCATGGAGCCGTTGCTTCACTTCCCTGTATTCTGCGAGGCGGCGGAAAATATCCTCCGCTTCTTTCTCGTCGAGTTCGACGTATCCGACGAGACGTTTCCCGTTAGTGGTAAGACCCCCATCGGTCTCTTTTGGGTCGATGTAAAGTCTCACCTTCTTCGTTTTTATTCCTTCCGTGTTTTTGGACTCGGAAGCATCGTTGATTGTTCTTGCCATATTATTGTTTGAAGATTTTATCGACCTCATATTGAGCCTGCTTCTCGGTTTTGCCCTCCTTTATGAACGCCGCTTTTATTTCTTCTTTACGAGCGTTAATCTTCTTGACCGAAAATTCACGTTCCCGATCGGTTCTTTCCGAGACTTTGTAGAACGAGTCCTCAATGAGCTTATTCATCTGATCAAACGACTCGGCAATTTCTTTTTGCGCCTTGTCCTTCTCGCAGTTGAGCGTCGCTGTTATTGAGAATTGCTCGCTCCCAAAAGACCTGAGAACCGACAACTTGTATTCGTTTTGTTCGTTTTGTTCGTTTTGCATGTTTTATTAGTTATTTTTGGATATCTAATACCCTTTTGCGGCTTTAATGGCGGCCGCTATCGCCTGTTTATTCGCCCGCCTCGACCCAAATTTTCGTTTGGTGCGAGCGTATGTCTTTCCGGTATGGAACTCCCTGATATTTTGGGAGATGGTTTTTTGGACTTCCTTTTTTCTTGCTTTGGTGAGTGGCATAGGATTTTCCAGATTTTCCCTCCGTCCCTCGGCCAATGTTTGCGACCGAGGGAGCGAGAGGATTAGCTACTACCTTTAGGCCGTTGAGCCGGAAAGCGTAGCGCCGACTTCGAGTCGGATGAGACGATTGTTATCCAAGATGGCCGATGCGCCAATCCACTTCCAGCCTACGGTGGAGTATTGCTCCAAGGGGTTGGATGTATCTTGGACACCGCCAGTGTGGATGTATGTCTCAAGGCCGCCCTCCAATTCGGAGACCGCATAAGCGCCCTCGCCAAAGACGAGAACACCATAGACCGTCGCCGCTGGAGAACCGCCACCAGCAGCCGCCCAAAGGGGAGCCGCTGTCGATGAAACTATCCTTGCTCCCATCCAGTAACCCACCTCGCCAGTGAACAAGTCACCGCGATTCTGGTTCGACGGATCGGGGGAAGAGTAGTTGACCGCGTTCACGAAAGCCGTGTCCGCACGCAAGTCATTCAAGGTATCGGGATGAGCAACCAAGGCGTATGCCTTGTTGATTAAACCGACCGGAGATGTGAATTTCTTCACGTTGCCCCGCTCCAAGAAACGTACAGCTCTCCTTACGAGTA
>SCLI03000432.1_pt1 | contig 26373 bp, 28 predicted proteins | sample 7268041 | NCBI WGS metagenome assembly SCLI03 (sample SAMN10721081, study PRJNA514188) | viral metagenome | isolation source: depth-stratified mine tailings core A | place: China: Fankou Pb/Zn Mine tailings | collected 2017-10 | reverse complement strand
CGCATCAGTGCCGACAGGGAAATACGTCGAATCCTGTTTGAATCCCGTGAAATCAGGCGTCGGACACCGCCTGTTCACTGCATGGTGAGCACTCTTTCTCTGCCCGCAGTTCGCGCATAGTGGTTTCTGGAACATGACACCTCCTTCAAAATTAAAAGACGAGTTTTAGTTTATTCGTTTCTTCGCGGTCGAGAAATTCGCGAATCGCTTTTATCGCGATGAACTGTTTTTTTACTCCGTGCTCGTCGATGTATTTCTGAAATCGATCCGCGAAAGCCTGATCAACTTTAAGAATAAAATGAATCTGTTTGCCTTTTGTGTCCTTGATTTGCTTCATGAGTAAACTATATTCACATTTTGCAAATAAGTCAAGAAATATTTTATTAAAAATTGGAAAAAAATCTTGCAAAAAGTTTGCAAATTGTATACTTTTCAAATCGGAGGGGGCGAAAAAGAAGGTGAATAGGCTTGATAGGGAAAAGATTAGAGGAATTTCGCAAACATTTTAATCTCAACCAGTCCCAACTCGGGGAAATAATCGGAATCAAGAAAGCCGGGGTTTCTTTAATTGAAAATGAAGAACGAGGAATTGATTCTGAACAGATTCTAAAAATCTGCAAAGCCTATGATGTGGATGTCCGATTCTTTTTCGGTCAAATCGAGGAAATCAGGGAAGCGCCAAAAGAATCACCTCTTGAAGGTCTACAGCGAAGAATGGAAGAGCTGGAAAAAAAAGTTGATCCGGTTTCGAAGCTCGACCCCGTAGCCGAGAGAGTCATGATAAACGCGGAACTTCACGATGTCGTCGAAAAACTCATGTATTATGATGCCGGGCTTCTCCGAGAAATTAAAGCGCTTATAACAGGATACATCGCGCATTACGAAGCCGTCGATAAAAAGAGAGCTTCCTGAAAAGTCAGAATGTATTATTTTACATTTTCAGAATCGGCTGAAATATTATAAATTGCATACGACATAAGTATTATAATTTCATTATTTCTGTTTAGCGTTATGCGGAACGTGTAAGGGAAATCTTACAAGGCGGTAGGAAGATTGTGAAAAAGTTGGCTATTTTATTCTTATTCTTATGCTGCTTCTCGTGCGATCTGTTCAAAAAGAATGTAGAATTCCAAGTCGATGGTAACGCACAGAGCGTGGATATCATATGCACATCTGCGAATGGAGGAATATTGAATCTATCGAATGTAGCGATACCGTGGAAGCACTCCTATCATGACCAGAAAGACGCGTACTACGCGATTACTGTTTATAATAATTCAGATTATGGGTATATCGGAATTGCAGTTTACTGTAACGGCGAGGTTCTCGATATGGGAAATGGCGTTGGCCCGTACTGCACTGTCTTTGTTGACGGGATTGTGCAATGAAAAAGTTCACGTATTTTCTCGGGATCGCACTTTACGTTTATATTGTAGTTCAAAGCGCGATTTTGAATCCCGAACAACTCGTGCCAATTCTACAGTTCACATTCCCGGTATATGCAATTTCGATTACAGGGTACTGGTTGATTCTTAAACGTAACCCCTATGCCTGTTCGTCCGAACACTTTCGGAATCTGAAAGCTCGTAGATTTAAAGTTAAATATTTCTATGCTTCTCGTCTGTTCAGAAAGGATTCGGATACATCAATTTGGTTCTTTCCGGGTTTGAATACCGTAATCGTAATCTATTACTTTTATCTTGCATGTAAAACGCGGTACTATTTCCGACTCTTCCGTCATTCACGGTGAATCATTTCCACTTCTCGTCGATCTTATCCCGCTCCGGCAGGTACTTCTCGATCTTCTTCACGGGATCGCTGTGGTTGTAATGCTCCTGTGTCATGCGTTCGTCCCGGTGTCGCATCTGGTCTTGCAGCATCTTAGCCGACAACACCCCGGTCATGATGGTGTCGTACGTGTGACGCAAGCTGTGGGGTACGATGTGGCGGCCAGGGAAGAGGTCTTCGGTCTCGCCTTTCTCTTTCTTTTTCCCGAAAGCCGCCTTCAATCCGCGCCGAAATGCCCCGTACACTGTCTTCCGGGATAACGGAGTCTGACCGTTGACGCCGAAGAAAATCAAATCGTCTTCACCCTTGTACAGGCATTCCTCGGCTTCGCGCCAGGCGTGGAGCATTTCCAGTGTGCGCTCGGGGATGAAAACCGCCGCTTTCTCTTCGTTCTTCGGGTTCCCGATCTCGCCCCCTGCTTTCACGGCGTCGTAGATCCTGAGCGCGTGGATCTCCCCGGCAAGGTGCCGCCATCGCAGAGCCCGCGGTTCCTGACTCCGGGTGCCTGACGTGAGCATGGTGAAGAAGAACGTCGCCCAGAACCGGCAACTCCAGATTTCAATGAGCTTCTTTTCATTCTTCGGAAACAGCTTCTTGATTTCGTCGAATGTGAAGACATCGGGTTTCTCCGAATCTTTCGGGAATGCCTTGATGATGTTCCGTAAGGGATTGTGTTTCATCTTCTTCCTGAATATCGCTTCATCGAAGACGAAACGGAACGCGGACATGATGTGATTCCGGGCTTGATTTTTTACCGGGAGCCGGACGAGCCAGTCGTAAATCTCGGATTCCGATTCCTCGAGGCGTGCCAGCGTCCACGCCCCAAAAGCGGGGAAGATGTGATTGTCCAGGTATCCGCGCTGGAGTCCCGCCCAGTATCGGCTGTACCTGCGTTTGTCCACGAGCTTGCGCTTGATGTACTCGCACTCACCCCAGACGTAGAACCTGTCCGCGAATTCCTGGAGCGTCGGTGAATCCGGGATCTCGGGTTTGAGCTTGAGCACGTTTTCCTCGTACCACTTCCCGGCATAGACTTCGGCGTCGAGCTTGTACTCGCAGCCGGTGCTTTTATTCAATCGCTTATTCGAATCCGGATTGATGTAATACCAGAAATACCAGACCTTCCCCTTCTTCCCGGCTTTTGTCTGCGGTCGGAAAAAATCGTACTCCCGGCGTGTCCGTCTTCTCATGGCCGGATTATACGAAATTCGCGTGGAAATGGCAATTATTATTTGTTTGGATATCTGTACGACCTAAACCGATAATGGAGATATGCCAATTCTGTTTTTCGTATTAGCTTTTCACTAATCCACATCTATTGATTGTAACAGATTCTATTTATTGCTGGTACAGGTAAATACAAGACAGATATACTTGCATGTGAAAGAATTGTCAACTTTTAAGATAAGCGAGCGAAGGGAATCGAACCCTCGGCACAAGCTTGGGAAACTTGTACCGCTAATGTAACACGTGCGGGCAAGTGCTGTAAAGCCTTTTTGTGTCAATAATTGTATCCGTTAAGTGCTGGCAGGGTAACCGTGTTTTTCATGATTCGGTGTTATAATTTTGTGATGCAGTTGCCGACATCTGTTTGCTTAACGGATGTATCGGTAATAGGGTGCCATGGCTTAACATAAAGCTTGCCGTCTTTCCGATAGACTTCAAATTTTACAGAATGAACCTTCTCGGGATTTGCCGAATCGACGACTTTAAAATTACCGTCGGGCAAAGCTGCTATCAGCATCGCCTTGTTCTCGGGGATTCCCTCAATCGCTTGTATTTTTATTCCACAAGAAAAGCTTTCACCGCTTCCATAATCCATACCTTGAAAGAACTCAAGCTTCTTATCTGTGATCATCCCCCGCCTCCCCGTAAATGCACCCAATTTAAATCCTGTTTCATCGCTTTGTTTTTTAAGCGTCCGCATTTTAGACAATAAGGGTATTTGTAAATTATTGTACCGGACCAGAAGTGTTTGCAGAAAAACTGTTTCAATTTATTCAATTTCATGCGCTTCCCTTGATATCGAATACCGACGAACCGTGTAAGAGCAAGCGTTCGAGCCCTGGAATCTTCTCATCGGGTGTACCGTTGGGATTGCCGTACTTGAGTTCATTGAAATACTTCGCGGCATCCTTCTTCGCTTTTTCCGCAATCGTCGGACCGATATTCTTTACCCATCTTCGGTAATCGAGATATCGAAACGGATGCAAAATCGCGGACCACCAAGGGAAATACTCGGGGTTGCGTTTGACTTCGACATGGAAGTCGGAAGCGAAAAACTCAGTCCTATTGTTGATCCGCCTCCACTCCCCGTCACGTTCTCTTGCTTCTAATTTCACCATGGCTTTTAATCCATCACTCATCCCTTACATCCTTTTTCTGGTATAGGGTAAATTATCCGGCTGCTTTTTATTACGTCCCCGCATTTTCGACATCTTCCCCGTATCGGGAATTCTTCGCGAGAGACGGTCATCCAATCGTGTTTCCTGAATCGTGCGAATAAAAGCCTAATCAACTTCATGCCCACATGATACCGCAATCCCGAATACGAGTCAAATAAAAAAGCCTTCAACATTTACAGTCAAAGGCTTTCGAAGCGGACGGGATTTGAACCCGCAGATATTACCATAGGTAGCTTAAACTACTCTCCAGGAGTGGTCAACGTTTTTTATATGTCGTCACATGACCCGGTTAAGGCATATACACCCACGACACGACCACCAATTCGCACGCCACTTCAATCTAATTATAATACGATTACTGTAAAAAGAAAAGCCCCCGTTTCCGAGGGCTCGTGCTGCGGCGCGGGAAAAGGAGGAACCCGGACCGCGTTTATCGTTTGCACTCCCGGTGCATCGACTTCATATGGTGCTCGTGCCTTCTCCGGCATTACTTCTACCTCCTGAAAAATCGATTAAAAATATTCCTAAAAACCACATGAAAATATTCATATGATTTCATTTTAGGCAAAGGAGTACTGCGAGAACGGCGATTGTCACGGCTTCACCGATCGCGATTCCTCGCCAGGTGTCCCGTTCAATCTCCGTACGTTTTGAAGTATTCATACAGTCGGTCAACGATTGCGAGACTTCGCCGGAGTTTGTCTGTAAGAGATCCGCTGTCGCTTCTTGTTCCTGATAATTCTCCGACGATCGCTGCGAGTTCTCCTCGTCTTTCGTCATCACGTCGTTCACGTTCTTCTCGCTCTTTTCTGTCCGCTGTTCGATGTTGATCGATAGAGATAAGCAATCCGTTAATAGCTGCCTGAGTTCGAGAGTCAGATACAGCATGTCCGGATTCGGTGACCGCTGCTCCTGTGAGAAACCCGGAACCAAAGAGAAGAAGAGCAGCGAGAATGACACCAATAATTTTCGCCACATTACGCCCCCTTTAAAACTGAGAAATAACCCATATTATTAACTCGATTATTTTCCATATTCCGAAAATGACACCAATCCATGCCAGGATAAAAACAACCTGAAGGAATATGCAAAATCCTTTAAAATCCCACATTTACCTACTCCCCCGCCACCCCGCGTACTTTCTGGGCGCGATTGTGCTCCGAGTCGTGCGCAGGGGCAAGCGAATGCTGAATATCCAGCACAACCATATAATCCGGATCTCTCCCGGAAGCTCATATTTCGCACGTTTCGGGAATAAATATGATGTCCATGCAAAAGGTTCAAAAATAATTGAAAGCACTATGCACCCTCCCCTGTTGTCGCCTATGTAATCTCGCTTTTCGGATCTATGCCTTCGGACTTCGCGTACCCACTGGTGGTGATGGGCTTCTTGACTCCGATCCACTTTTCGAGCGTTCGAATCCCCGCGAACCCAGCTGCGAAGAAGCCCCATGTCAAGGTGTCGAGTCTCCCCGCAAGCATCAAAACCGTCGCGATCCAGAAAATCTCTGCTTTCAACCCGAGATTTTTTGCCACCAGGTCGAGAAATCGATTCCATAGATTTTTCATGCGATCCTCCGTTTCGGGTACACAATCACGTACCCCTCTACATTCGCCTCGTATTCGGCTTTCCCCATGCGCTCGTTGAAGCCCTTGTTCATGAGCCCGGCACGATCCGGCCAGGGGTCGTTATAGACGAGCTCATCGGCTTCGATGTCGTACGCGAGCGCGGCCACGTAATGACCCGGCACCTTCAGGCATAACTGTATCGCCGCCCCTGCCTGCAACAGCGCTGTCACTTCTTTCCAGTTTTTCAACCACCGGAATTCGGCATCGGCTTCGAACACGGTCCGGACCGCGTAGGGGTAGTACTGAGGCACTCGGTTTTCGGGAATGTTCGCGATCTGTATTCCCGCGCGTATGCGCTCGAATTCGCGGTCGTTCGAGGGGTCGTTGAAGAAGTCGGTAAGCACTTCTTCCGGCTGCGGCTTGTACCCGCCAGGTGTCAGTATGGTCACGAAGTACCCCAAAGCCGCGAGGCAGTTCAAGGCGGATGTGGGTCCGCAGGTTTCGAGAAACCCCTTGCGCTTCTCGATGACCGCCTTCCGCAAAATCTCCTCTGTCGGGTTATTTAACTGTACGAAATGTCTTTCCCTGTCGTCCCAGAATACAGCTCCTTTTATCATAGTTCCCCTCCCAGGTTACTTGAAAAATATTGCGATTACGATCGCAGCGACCGACAATAAAACCCCTCCTATATTCGCGAATATTCCGATCTTCGTGGATTTCTCGACGAGCTGCTTTCCGGGTTTCGCTTCGAGAGCCTTGATTCGCTTCTCGTGATCCTTCCCGGTACCACATGCTTGCGGTAAATTTTTCATATCCGTTTCGAGTCGCCCCAGAGCTTCGCTGTGGTAAGACTGAGAAGTCCGCACCTGCCCCACAGCAACGAGTAAATCTTTTATGTCCGATCTCATTTCGGCCTGGATATTATCGCTCATGCAGCAACCTCCATTTTTTTATTGATTTTTCTCGGAGTCGCGTGTATATTGAGAGCGAGGAGGACAGAATGAAGATAATCGTCGTTGTGGTTCTCGCTTTCGTCTGCGGTTTCGGATTCGCGGAGGAATCTATTTTCCAGAATTGGCTCGATATAGGATTTACGTTTCAAATGGGTTGGATTCCAAAAGGACACCTTGATCTTTACAGAGTTCCTGAAACGAAAGTCATTACAGCCGCAGCCTTCGATTCTACTTTCAAAATCGATGCCACAATGTGGAAAATGTTTATTATCGGTGGGTCGATGACCTGTAATTTCAACCAAATAATTAACGATTATTCGTTTAATCCATCGGGGATGTATTTTAATTTTCATTCCGGGTTCCAATTTCTGGATACTTTTTCTATAATGTATGAACATGCCTGCGCTCACCCTATCGTCGTTTATTATCCGATGGCTCAAGGGCAATTCTATTTCGACTCCTTTTATGATCGCGTTTATTTTGAAATAAAAGGGACCATTTCTTTTTAAGTCCATGATGTCGCCATCGTAGAGAACTTGTTCGTTATATTCGCGTCGGTAGTATCCATAAAGTCGTTTCCAGCATTCGCTGCTTCCGCCGTATTGAGAGATGATCCATACGAACATGTATTGAATCCATTTTTAGTACCACTACTTGTAATTGCACCACAGTAACACGCCGAGATACGGACACAAGATAAATATCCAAAAGCGTTTCCTGATGCAGTAGTAAGGCTCGTAACGTCGCACCCGCTTATATTCCTACATGCATTAAAACCGTAAGCAGTTGCCGTGCTGCTTGCATTCACGTTTTCTGCATAGCAAGCACTTATGTGGTAACAACTGTTAAAACCCTGTGCCGTTCCAGACGATCCCGTGCTTTGGATATTTATAGCCTTACATGCGGACACCCTATTGCATGAAACGAATGCATAGTTTGATCCAGATGTCGAACTATTTGTTACACCTTTTACAGTGGAACTGCTAATTTCATTACAATTTGCAAAGCCGCAGGAAACAGAAGATGATCCGGTTACCGAAAAGGTATCAATATAACAATTAGAAATATTTTCACACTGTGAAAATCCGTACAAGTCTTGAATAGAGCTCACATTATAAATATATGAATTATTAATAAAATAGCAGTTGTCGAACAAAAGAGCTGAACCATTTGCAATCGTGATGTCCTCGACGTACGCCCCCGAGATGTTGTAACACTGATAGAATGCTCGGATAGTCCGTCCTGCCGTGTTGCAGTTTATCGTATAGACTTTGCAGCCTTCGAACCTGGCTGATTTGTAATTGCCTCCGGCAAAGGCTGAAAAGTCGGAATCGGTGTAAATTTCGTTTGAAATACAATTTCGCAGAGTAACGTTTTGAGCAGCTACGAGAAATGAGTAATCGGCTCCGGCTGCGGCGGTTATTGTGTTTCCTCGGACTTCAACGCCTTCAACGACCGCTCCGATTGTTGTCACTTTCAGGTATCCTCTGGCATTCCCGAAAAATAAATATGTTGCGGGTTCCATCACGATCCGGGCACAGTTATTGGTTTCGATGTACCCCCAGGTATCGCCCCCACTGAGAAAAGACGTGACTCCGTAACAGTAGTAGCCCCCTCCTCCGGTTTTATAACGCAGATACAGTGATCTCACCGCATTCGATATTTTGTACCTGTTTGCGGAGACGCGCTCGATAATCGCGTTGAATTGCGCTTGTGTTCTGACCACGACATCGTAAGCGATATGTAGCGTGTCCCTGGCTTCGAGAAGAGTAGAGTCATCGAGCACCGTTTCCATGAACGGTGTCACAGGCGCGCCGGTCACCGCATCCGCCGCGATCGGCACACCCGAGGCGTCGAAAGCGAGGAACTTGCCCGCGCGTTCGATATCATTCGGGATCTCCTGCTCTCCGGCCTCATCGGTAATCGGAACCCTGAGCCCGCGCGTGATCTTTTCGTCGAGCTGTTGCTCTACCATGACCCGTTTATCGAGATCGGCCTCGAATGCGGCGGCCGGGAAAGGTCCGTTCTCGACATAATCCGAGCCCTGCGTGATGCCGAGTTCGCGCACGATCGTGATCTTATTCCCGGTGTCGTATGTGGCAACCGTGGTCACGTTGCCGCCGTTGTCGAAATTGTCGTTTGTCGCCGTTACCGTAAAATGGGTGATGTAGGTGAGCTCTGTTTCCACGCCGAGGCTTGAGGTGAGAATGACGCGGATGTCCGTAGATTTCGAGAAAATCTTGAACGCGAAGGGGAATACCGTCTGTACCCCGTTACAGTTGAATGTGACCTTGTTTATCGTCGTGTTTACCATTACCGCCAATCCCCCTTCTTTGTTTTTGGACCGCCGCCGACAAGCTCCTCGAGCTTTCCGGTCTCGAATGTTTTCATGAACCGTTTCGTCGAAATATAGGGAAGCCCGAGCGCAACGCAGGCGGCTTCGAGAGCTTTATCGAACTTCACTTTATCGCTCTTCTCGAATGGGATGGTGCCGACTCCCTGGAGGGCTTCGATACCGACGATTCCCGAATTTTCCCAACCCTTTCGCTTCGCCACGATCTCGTCGCCGAGCAAGGGAATGCCCTGGATAAACTGATCCGACACGGCTTCGAGCACGTCGTCCTCGTCCTCCGGAAGCCTTCGATTCGAGAGCGACCATATCACGAGCCCGGAAATCGCGAGCCCGGTAATCGCATACAGTGCAGGTCTGATTTTCCCGGTCCGAATCCGCATCGGAATGTCATAGGCGAGGATGTTGTAGACCTGGTTGGCTTCGTTCTGGAAAATGAGGAGCATATTCAAGAACTCATTCGAGGCGTAGACCTTTGCCAAATCCTTGGCGTGTGCCGCACTCTGTGTTCGAAGTGTCGCATTCTGGGCTTCTCTTATGGCTTCGGCTTCGCTCATGCCCTTGCGGATGCAGCGATCATACACGGCCTGAGCTCCGATCACGCACGTGATTTTATCCATGGCCTGTATGCCTATCATCCCAACTCTTCCGACTTTGCCGATGATACGCTCGTACGCGGTTCTATCGACCTGCTTCATTTCCTCGGTAAAACGATCGATACTCCGATTTTTAATCTGAGGCATAAGCGATTCTATTTTCCGCAGTACCCCTATCGGGTTCACCGCCGTTTTCAGTGCCGACGCCAAAAGGTTCACGGATCCGGCATCGGCGAGGTAGGAGAAGAGAGAGGCCGTCTGTTTTGCCATGGTCACGAGGTTGAACCCGAGATAAGCGATTCCGATATTTCCTCTCAGCGTCCGAAATACCTTACTTGCGTTGTCCATAGCCTTGTAAATGTTCGGATTCGCGACTCTGTTCACGTAATCCCTGGTGATTCTGACCGCTTCCTTTCCGTATTTCTGGCTCAGTGCATCCGTGAACTCCTCATCATTCGCCATCCTCTGCATTTCCTTTATTTTCTCGGCGCCAGCTATGTAGTGCTCCTGTTTGTGGATCTGATCCATCCACGTCGACATCAGCCCGAGCCTGATTTTCTTCTGGTGTTTCTTGGCGATCTTGATACGAGAAATTGTCATCCCCCGTTTCGCGTATGCCCGTTTCAGATTCGCTCTTTCCGTGAGGTCTTGCGCGAGTTCCACCTCCAGGGCACCGTATACGATGTCCGTTCTCTGAATCGGGGTATAGTTCGATTCCTTGCCCAAATCCTCGTTCTTGTACGCGATATGAGCGCTCCGGAGTCGTTCGTAGTTGTCGTCGTATTCCCGGACCACGGCATCGGCAAAGGCTTTTTGTTCGGGCGTGAGCTGATCCACGAGCTCCCATACCTGCGCTTCTTCGAACTTGTTGCCGTAGAGAATGGCATCACGCTTCAACGGGTTTTTCATACCCGCGTACAGATCCATTACCTCGTCGACGCTGTAAGTCTTTCCCGGAAGGCTTTCGATTTTAATCGATTTGAAAAGCTCGTCGGTTTTGATCCCGAATTCTTTCTGTTTCTCTTTCATCACCGCTTTTCTGCGGTCGATTTCGACGTACTCGGCATCCGTAATCTCATTCGCCTTGTTGTAGAAAAACTCGTGAATGACGCCGCGGAAATTCTTGCCGCCATCGAAGAGGTCGAATATTCGCATGGGACGGAGGAAATGAAGGTGAACGCCGAGAGCCTTTTTCCCGGGCCCCTCTTTTTCTGTAGCACGACCGATACCCCTGATATCCTTGATGCCCTTGCCTTTTGTGACGATATCGACGAACTGGTCCCTGAGCTCCCGGAATCGCCGTGTCGCTTGCATCTTCTGGAGCTTCACCTTGAGTCGGCCAAGTTTTCGCAACCGGTCGACCTCTTGTGCCACGGTTTCGAGATCGGCGACTGTCATCTCGTTTAGCGGCTTCTTCTCCAACATCGAGAGCGTCTTCTTGTTGATGTCCGCCCTTGCGTCCGGATTTCGCTCCAAATAGTCCTTGAGGCGTTCCCGGCTTTTCATCGTTTTTTCCATGCGGAAATTGGGGTCGATCGGCGCCTGCAGAGCTTCAATCTGCTTGCGGTAGTAGAAGTCGTTCGTAAGCGAAGGCGGCTTCGTAATCTTCCGCGCCAGCTTCTTGATGTACGCGCGCTCGGCTTTCTTCGCTTCCCTGGCCTCTGTTTTAGCTCTGGTCTCCGCGATTCCTTGTTTTATCCCCGCCTCGAGGGTTCCTTTCACGGTATGCGGAGCTTCAGCGATCGCGGCTTCCACCGTATCCTCTGTCATGATTTCGCCGACCTTGTGTTTCCCCGTGATAATCGCGAGTTTTTCTCTGGGATCCTTTACGTTCCGGGCAATTTTCAGGCGTTCCCGGATCTTGGTCGCGTCTTTGATTTTCTCGTTCAGGTCGATTATTTTCGTATACGCTCGGTTATAGACGGAAGCGGCTACCGTTTTTCCCGCTGCAACCTCGGCATCGATAGCGTCGGTATCGGTTTTGATCTCGGCGGCGATAGCATCGATCTTGGTTTTCTGAGCTTTCAATTCCCCCACGGTGTCGCTGATGTCCGAAACATCGGCAGCGTCAGCGATCGCGGTATCGAGGGTATCGAGTTCCGAAATATTGGCATCGTAATCGGCTCTCACGGTCTCGACCTCGGCCTGTAATTTCTCGGCTTTGAACCTGTCCTTCTCTGAAACCTGCTCCTCGCCTTCAAAATCAATGCCTGGCTGCACGTTCTCGCCCGTGGTGGTATCTGATGTCGTCCCAGCCTCAGAAGTTGCAGCCACGGTGCCCTCTGCATTGACAGGCATTGTTTTTGCCGTGGCTTCCTCAGTTTGCACCGCCATCGTCCCCGCAATTTCTTTACGAACCGTGAGCGCATGGCCGGGCAGGTGCATGCCCGCGAAACCCAATGCCGACTGAATCGCTGTCTCTTTCAGTTGGTTGAAGGCTTCTTGCGCCGTCGCATACGGGATATTTTTATTATTCGCCTCGTTGTCCCATCGTTTCGCGAGCTCGGTGAAGGTGATGTTGACGGCGTCCTGGGCTACTTCCTGCAAGGTTTCCTTCGACACGTCTTTTCCATATCTGGCTACGCCCTTGACGACGTTCATGAGGATCCCGTCACGAACGACCTTTGAAGTCGTATCGTTTATGAGTTTCCGGAACGGAGCGAGCACGCCCTTGAGCTGCCCTATTTCCAGTGCTGCGTTTATGACCCCGACTCCGACACTCGCGGCCGCCGCGATATTGGGGTCGATACCGGCGTCGAGCATTTCCATGTACGCAAGCCCGGACTCTATCTTGCCTATGTTCTCGAGCGACCCCATTGTCATGGCAACAGTGAATCCGGTGGCTCCGCCTCCAATCATGCCAGCCGCTATATCAGGGCCCTTGAGGGGATCGGGAAACAGTGCTGCCGCGAGCCCTCCGGTCAATGCGCCTTGTGCCGCAGCCTGGGGCGCATATTCCAATCCCTTCTCCGCGCCTTTCGCCCATATCGGAATCTGTTGAGCTGCGAAATTCAAAATCTGCTCCGGGATACTTCGTTTTACGAGGTCCGGAGACGGTAACTGAGCCTGGTACTCCCTGATCTTGGCGAGCATGGTCTCGTCCATTTTCCCGGTCGCGAGGTTTGAAGCCAGGAGATCGGCGCCGGCCAGTCCTATTTGGGTGTTGATAACCCCGGCCTTGAATCCGTTCCCGAGCCTGTCCCAAAATGCGGAAGGCGATTCCGTCTGTCCTGTCCAGGATTTTATAATATTCTCCTGGTCGTCATATGCGGCCTGAAACGGGATGTTGTACTGTTTATTCAGGTAAAAAGACGTGAGGATTCTCGCTTTTTCATCGATAGGATTATTTGATTCCAGGATCCGCTGCTCGATCGAGTCCCGTATCGCGGGATCCGCGGGAACGAGATTTTGATAGAGAGGTTGGATATCGAGCTCGGCTCCGGGGGGCGGCTGTAATCCCTTGGTCTGTAATCCTGCCGTTGCTTTTTCCTCGAAAATATTCGTTGATTTCAACGGCTGATCCAATGTCGCGCCGGGAGGAGGAATCAGAGTTTGACCCACTTATCCCCCTTCTTCATGTACCATTTATCCACGGGATCACCGGCTTTGTGATAGTATTTCTCGCCTTTGGCTCCGGTAGAGGTGCCGTCGAAACTGCCGATATCTTTCATGAAGGAATCCTCTTCGCTCTTATAATTCCTTCCCGCGACTTCCCAAGATGAACCGTTGAACGCCCAATACTCTTTCTGCTTCGTTTTCTGATTTGTGCGCTCCAGCCCCGGGAATCCGTTCGGGTACACGAAATCGTCCGTAACCTTCCAGTTCTTCTCTGTCTCTTTCCATACCTCGAGGTCTTTCTTGGCCTTCTCGTGTAATGGCTTCGTATACGGATTCGGAGTCGAATACGGGTTTATCCCGTACTTGCCGCCGATATCGAGATATGCGTTTTGCTCCCGAATAGCGATGAAATTATTCATTCTCGCCTGTTTATTGTTCTCGTATTCTGTAGCAGCTCCCGGAAGCGCTTCTTTCTGGAAATACTGAGATTGCAATGTCCCCAGGTGTTCGCCTTTTGCGTAGGCATCATTCATGTTCCCGACATAAGCCGACCAGGTTTCAGACCAGCCTTTTTTGACAGGCATTAAGATTTCATGCACGAAATCGTCTTTTTGCGTCGGCGTCCATTCCGGATGCTGATCGTAAGCGGATGAGACTTGAAGTTGAACTATCGCTTTTTCCTTGTTCAGCCTCGCTATGTCTTCCGACTTCCCGTCTTTTATCGCCTGTTCGATTCTGTTTGCGTAAGCGGTATTAATCAATTCGAATCCATTCTTTGTCGAATAGTTGGGGAGGTCTTTATCGCTCTGCACCTTCTCGACGTAATTCATGTACGTCGTGGGAAGGAGCCCGCCGCGCCCGCCATCCCATAACGCATCGAGCTTGCTCCGCTTCGTGTCCTTATCCATCTCCCAATCGCTGACGATTTCAACGGCATTCGCGAGAGCTTCGGGGTCGTCTTCTTTCCTGCCTCCCGCTTTTCCCATCCAGAAATCATTGAGCATCCCGTACCAGTGCTCGATTTTCTCCGTATCGCGTTTCGGGTCAAATTGCTTATCGATCATGTCCCGGGTCAGATACCCTTGCCGTCCGTTCACGAGATTGTCCCAGGCTTTGACCATATTCGTGTTCGCCTGCTCCATGACAAGTTGGTGTTCGCGCTCGTCCTTGTTCCTCTGATATGCATCTTCGTCCCTGAGCTTGTTCACGATCTGCTGGCGTTCTTGAGGAGTCAGGTTCGGCGTATTCTTGGCGTTATTGACATAGTTCTCGCCATCTTCGAGCGGCAACGTCATCGCCTGTGTGAGTGCGGTATTGATTTCGATCTGGTGTGTGGCGTCGTTTATGACCTTTTGACCCTGGCTCTCGAGCAAGAGCCCTCCTGCAATCGCGGAGTTTGTACGCGAGATTATAAAAGCGTGATCGCCTCTGATGATGGCCTGGTCGATATCGTTTTCGTAAACACCGATCATGTCCGTGATCTCTTTCTTTTGGCTGAGGTCGTTTACCTCTTTCCACTGCCGAACTTTCTCGCTGTTTCCCCAGATCTGAAACTGAGCCTTTGCATTCGGCTCCGAGATCCCGTCTCCGATTTCGGTGAAAATCTGCTGTTGGAATTCTTCGTATTTCTCCGGGTACTTGAGGTATTCCGGATCTTCGTTCAGCTTGAGCCTGAATTCGTTGAACTTCTGATATGCCTGAGTCTGTGCCGCCGCGTACTGCGTCGCCTCCCTGTTCTCCCTGAGCTTACGCCCGACTTCGGAACCGACATCGGTCAAGACGCCACCGAAACGAGACAGAGATGCCGACATTGCGTCATCACCGGCACCCGTGGGCATTTTCTTGATTCCCGACTCCTGCGACTTATACTGTTGAAGGCTCGAAGGTATCACCATCAGTAGTACCTCCGTGTCGCTGAATACCGGTACGGAGAAATCTTCGGGCGTGATTGTGAACCATAATTCGCAGAGAACGAGTCATAGAGCTTGAATCCGCCAGTCAAAAGCGTAGATGCGGTATCGAGCATTCTCGAAGCTTCTGCGGCATTGCCTTCTTTTCTCGTGATATCGACTGCGAGCTCCCCTTGTCGTTTTATCCAGGCCGCATCCTCTTCGAGCTGGCGCGCTGTTTCCTGCATGACCATGAGCGGGGAACCTTCGACTTTTACTCCGGAGGCGCCAACGAAAGCAGCCTGTCTGCTCTTTATGGCTTCACCCTGGTCACGGAAATCGGAAAGCTGCTTCGCTGTCTGCTCCTCGATCATACCGACCTGAGCATTCGTAGCAACCTTTTGTTTTGCGTTTGCGTCTATCGCACTCAAAGCCTGAATCCCGAGCCCGATCGCGCTGATGGTCAATGCAATCGCTTCTACTGCCATTATTTCACCCTCGCGTAGATAAAATAGTCCTGTCCGTTATTGTACTTCCGTAACCTGCCTTCACGATCGAACCCGAGGCGTTCAACGAAAGATATCGCCGCTTTCCAATCCGTCCTTACGTGCGCCTGTAGGCGTTGGAGGTTGTAGTCTGTCGCGACTATATCCAGCACCGATTCCGAGACCTGCAGCAGTTTCCGCGCATGCCTCCAAACCTGTGCAGAGGTCAATACCCAGGCTTCACCGGTTCCTGAGTTCGGTATCAGCGTGACACCACCACAGAAAACGACATCGTTTCCGTGCGTCACGGTGAAGCAGTTTCCCGTCTTGTGAAGCCTGTCAAGGTAAAGCCCAAAATCGGGGTTGTCGTAGTTCCTGCGCTCTTCGGATCTGACCTTCATAGCCAGAGCGTGAGCGGGTTCGAATGCAGTGATCCTGTACTCATCCATTCGTATTCACCTCCGGCATGATCGCGATTACGCCGAGCGGAAGCGGTTGATCCTGGACGATGAAAATATAAGCATCCTTGCCCCAGTAGCCGAAGAACGGCATCACGTCTTTGTCGCCATCCCATAACGCCGTGGCTTCGTCCATGTCATCGGTATTGAGGCGGAACGGGACCACGGAAAGGTGATTTTCATCGGGCCCTGTCTTGGCTCCGAGCGTCTTTATGAATCTGATTACAAGTCTGATTATCCTCTTGATTTTGCCCTGAGCCGTGCCGTCTGCGGAACCGGCTTCGAGTCGCATCGTCTGCAACGTCGACGTATACGGTAATCCCACGTGTACCTTGTTTCCGTGGCGGTCGCAGGTAATCGAGCCCGCAGTCACGACCTCGTCCGGGAGTACGGCGCCATCACTGAGAATCGATACCGTTTTCCCCTCCAGGTGCGAGAGACCAGTCAAGGTCTTGTACACCTTCTCTACCGTGCCGCCACTCGTGTACGCGGTGAATCCGGTACCGTCTATGGCGTCGGTTCCATCCTCGATGTAGAGCTGGAAGGTGTCGGCGGTTTTATTCTTGACCATGTACACGCTACGGTTTAATTGAGTCATGCCGACAACACCCACGATCCTTACGAGATCGTCATTCGCGAATCCGTGAGCTGTTGCCGTAATTACGACAGGATCCGCAGCCGTGGCACCGGTAATCGTGACCGCGGCTCCGCCGTCGTATGTTTTGCCGCAATCGACGAAAAAGCAGTCATCCTGATCGGTTCCCCAATCCCTTGGCTTGAAGTATTCGATATACCGCTTCGTCGCGCCGTTGACGGTACGAGCGACACTGATCCAAATCTCATCCTCTGCGGTTCCCGGAATAATGGCGATACTTTCGACGACGCCGTCGGTAACATGCCGGTGCCAGGCCACGATCTGATTCAATTGATCGAATGTGAGCCCGACCAGAACACCATCGCTGCGCACGAGCCAGACCACGGTATTCGGATCCTGTTGTAAAGCTGTCACCGTTACCCCGGTACCGGTGACGTGATCGGCGAGGATTGTGCGATCGGGGGAAACGAAGGTATCGACATCGGCGTTGTACACGTATTCCCTGAGCCTGCGAGCTCCTTTCTGGACGAATAGTATACTTTCGTTCACATCCTCACCCTGAATATTAGCAGAGCCGTATCGTGACAGGTGCCTGAGCATCACATTCGAAGGCGTAAGCGGAGCCGCGCCACCACTTAGATGATATTCGCTCCCGGTCATTCCGATATGGATATCAGACTTCGCCGAGAGCCAGAGCATTGTATCTTTCGTCGGAATCCCGTACTCGAGACCGTCACCGTCATTCGTGCCAAGGCTGAAATCTGTGTAATCTCCGGACTTCGAGCCGTAGATCGTGCGATTGAGCCCGAAGAATAAACGGCCTTCGAAGAAACAGAGACAAGACGGGTATTTCCCGGTTGCGGCGAAAATAGCGGCTCGTTTCGCGACGGTACCGCCGCTTATGTAGGTGTGATACCCGGTTCCGTTTATTCCCGAGAGTTGAAAAGAATTCGCAACCGCCCCGGCCACGACATAGGCTCCGGCGTTGATCTCGTACATACCGACCACGCCCTTGATGAGCACGACATCCCCATTCACGAATCCGTGCGCTGTCGAGGTTATTACCACAGGGCTCGCCTGAGTCGCGCCCGTAATCGTCTTCGCCGTGGTGTCGTCGAACCCCATGAACGTGGGCGTAGTCAAAGACCACGAAGTATCAGAGGTACAGACGAGTTTTCGCGGGGCGTACGAGGGGTGAGTGATATAGAGATCGCCCTCTTTCTGCTTTATTTTCAACTGAAATAAATCGGCCTCGAGGTACGGACTCACGAGTTCATAGGGGCTTCCGCCGCTTTGAATTTGAGCGTGATTGCGATAGAACCGTATATACTGGTCCCCGAATTCGCAGACATAATACGTACTCGCGTCTTTCTCGTAGTCGACCATCCGCACTTTCTTCGAGCTCGTTTTCACCTCGACGACTTCGTATGTCCCCGGTCTCCGCCACGCCACGCCCAGGCTGTCAACGACCATGTTCTCGAGCGTTTTACACCCGGAGTAGTACTGCTGTAGATCGACCCTGCCGTCGATCCTCGACGAGAGCTCGCCGCTACTGAAATTGGTAAGAATCGGATTAGCCTTCATCTGCCTTCACTCACCCACGGCGTACTGGTCTCGGGGTCCGGCTGCCGGTATTCATTCCGATTCGCTGCCTTCGCATCCATGAGCTTGAATTCGTATTTCTGGAACATCGCCGCTTCCTTGGCTTTATCGTTTGTAACCTTGAAAGCGATCGTTTCCGCGAGTTTCAAGGCTACGAGTTCAATCAGGTCCGGAGGATACTTTGACGTATCCGTAAGCTCCTGTATGTACCGGATCGATACCTCGTCTTCGTCGGTGAGAAGGCGATCGCCTTCGATTCGATAAACCGCGGTCGTAGCTTCTGGCATATTCAACACGCGCAGGCACAGGGGTGATACCGGTAACTGGTACTGATACGAGTACTCGGAAACCGGGGCGTCTGCGAGTTGCGTCAAGTCAGCTCTCGTAATCGCGCAATTCCATTCATGAGCGCGTAGAACTTCGTTCCGGCACACCGGATACACGCGGGCACAGAGCTGCCCCAATTGCGAGCCATCGTTAACACTGGTTATAGGCGGACCCGCTCCGAGCATGTCGAGTGCGAGATTCCAGATATCGACCGCGGATGTGTTCATTATTAATTAGCTCCGGCTTCGTCGGCGTGGTCACCGCCGCTATCTTTTACCGCAACCTTCGACGGTTCTTTCGGACCCTCGATCTCCGAGATTCTTTCCCTGAGCTGTTCGATTTTTGCCGTATGGGTTTTTGTCGCTGCTTTACCCTTTTTCTTGTCGGCTTCGACGAGGTCGAGAAGCTCCTGGAGCTCGTCCCGGTAGCGCTTCAAAGCCTTCTCTTTGGTTGTGGTGACATCTCCGTCCAGCCTTTCGAAATGATGCGGTGGCTTGAGGTTCGAATCGAGGCTGTACGTTTTATCCGCGTACCAGAGTGTATTCATCCACCAGCATTTCGTTACACACAGATATTTTACGATCATAAAAAACTCCTTCATGGTTTATCAAAAGGGAGCATAAGCTCCCCTTTTATCAGTTGTTCAGATTGAGATACGCGTCCGCTTTTCCTGCCGCGACTGCGCCTACGCATTTGTAGACGACGCGGAGATACCGTTTGTGAACCGGAGGAAGCGGAACGTTGAGCAGCGTCTTCCCCACTGCCGTCAAAGCGCCTACGGCAATCGCGGGTCCGAGAATGAGATCGGTGTAGGTACTGTCGTCGGAACTGTCTCTGACGATTGCCTGAATCGACGTCCCGCCGGTGATGGCGGTATTGACTTCCACGTGCACGACTTTCTTGTTCGCGCCCGCGCCCTGGTTCGGGTCGGCGACACCGACATCGATATCGTTCGTGGAATTGACTTCGTTGTCGGTGACGAAGCAGTTCTGGGCATCGGAAAAAATCAGGTCCTTATCGTTTATCATAAGAACACCCCTTGATTCAGATTAAGGCGCTCACATGAGCGCCTTGTGATTATGTAATTGCGGTTTCGCTGTCGAGAATGGCGTCGACCTGGCGAATCGGGGTCAAGCCCGGAAGCTTGGCACCGTCTCCGTACGGGTCCGCTGTCGTGAATGTGACGTTTGCCTTGTTCATGATGTCGTTGTCGATCTGTGCCAGCACCGTCGAGTTCGCGTATGCGATCGCACCTTTTCCGCCGTTGAGCATCTTTCTCTTGAGCTTGTTCACGAGCTTGGGATCGAAGATGTTCGAGGTTCCCGCGGATTCGATGTTCGCAATTCTTCCGATCGCCCTGTCGTCCTCGATGATGAGCCCGAAATTGAAATCGAAAAGGGTCGCGTACCCGCGGAACTTGTTTCCGTCCGCATCCTCGAGATCGATCTCCCCGAGGTCCTGCATCTCGATTCCCATCGTCGGGTGACCTTTGGGGTAGACCATGTATACCTTGCGCGGTCCCCAGATCAGGAACCAGATCGAGGTGGTGTCGCTGCCAGTTCCCGAAGCTCCGAGCACGCGAGTCCCCAACGTGTTGTACAGTGTGGCTAAACCGTTGATTCGTTCCGGCTGACCCACGCGGGTACCGTAGATGATCTGATCCGCGAACGTCTGGTTCATGCCTTCGACGAATGCGAGGTCTTCGCTCGACCGGAATCGAGCGGGGTTTCCGCTGATCTTTACGAGCTTCTTGTCGATTTCGGATCTGCCTTCGAGCATGCACATATCCGTTGTCATGGGCTTGGTAAGCGAACGTTCGGCGGGTACTCCCTGGTTGATCATCCTGAACGTTCCGGTGGGAAGACTGATTCTGCGCACGTAGTGGTGAGAGGTTACGTCGTTCGCCTCTTCCCAATGCGCATCTTTTAAAAAGTCGTTGACTTCGCTAAGGCTCTCTACGACTTCGATGACGTTGCCGTTCTGAGTCCTGTTCGCGAGTTCGAGCAGATTTATTCGTGCCATTTCGGCCTCCTTGAATGTCTATGAAGACGCCCAATTCAGGTGGTCTTGTGGTCACTACTTCCATATAGACTTGAGTCGTTCCCCTCCCAGGTCATTTCCCAAAATCTAACAGGTTTGGTTAATGTAAATATAAAAGCCTCTACGAGGCTTATTTCATCTCCTTATACTCGAGCACACCCTTTTCCCGTTTCGGTGTGGTTTTTCCGTATTCGCCGCTGACGAGCTTATCGTCCATCATCGCTTTGCCGATGTTGAAGAACGTTTTCATGACCCTGGGATCATTCCCGATTCCGGACTCGTTCATGTACTTGGCGAAGTCGTCGCCGCCGAAAGTGGTGAATGCCCGACGCACGATTTCCATGTTGGCGGCAAAATCGTCTTTCCACTCGGTTTTGAGTGCGTCCCCGGCCTTGACGACTGCCTGCGCCTGCGCTTCCTTCGCCGCATTGAACGCCTGGACCTGCGTATCGTTGTAGAGCTTGCCGAGTGCAGCCGCCTGATTCTGTGTGAGCCCGAGCTCGTGCGCGGTCTTCACGAACGTCTTCGTGAGCTCCGGATTCAGCTTCACGCCTTCCGGGAGCTCCGGATTCTCGAGCTTGTACTCGTCCGCCGTCTTCGGTCTTCCGAGCCTGTCGTAGAATGCGGCCACCTCTTCCGGCTTCGCGTCTGCGCCCGGAATCGCGACCATGCCCGCGAGTTTCTTTTCGGTGTCGGCGAGCTTCACGCCTCTGTCGAGGAAACCACGCGCGAGACCGTCGAAACTGCCCATCGCCGCTATGTCGGCATTCGTTTTGAGATCGTCCTTGAGTTGCGCCATCCCTGCGAATGGAGCCGTCCCTCCTCCGGAACCCTTATCGTCTTCGAAAAATTGTCTGAACATGAACTACTCCTTTTTTGCCCATTCGACGATAGCTTTTATCGTCTCTTTTACCCGCGCCCACAGCGTGAGCTTCGCCCTCTCCTTGTTCTCGCCGAGCTCGAAGACGCGCCCGCACAACGGGCATGCCAGAATCGGTACCGGTTCCTTGACCGTGATCTGTGACCACTGTTTACATCTTTTACATATCATCTGTAGCCTCCTTTGGCGTAGTGAACGGAATATTGAGAAGCGCTTCGGTAATGCGCTCCGTGTTCTCTTCGTTCCAGATCCCGCATTTGAAAAACAGACGTTTCCCGAATTCTTTCAGGCGCACGTCCTCGATCGCCTTCGCGCCGCCGTCCTTGAAAAATCCGATATCGAGCAAGATATCGTGAAGAATTTCGCGACCTTCTCCGGTTCCGAAAACTCGGCGATACTTCTGAATGAGCTCGACATCACCCTTCGAATACATTACGCGATCTCCCACCAACCGAGTTCGAACTCCCAGGACGGGGGTGTCGTCGCGTTCGCGACATTCCACATGTGCACGGTAAGTGACCACCCCGGAGGAATGATAACGGGCCCACCGAATACGGGAATTACCGCAGCCGTTGCCGCCGCCAATCCTCCCGCCTGAGCCTGCATTGTCCCGAATGTCATCAAGAGCGTATCGTTAACGGCGAAACACGGAGCCGCCGCTATCTTCACCGGCGTCCGGCCCACGACTCGCGCCGCACTGACTGCGTTCGCGGTCACGACTCCGAAGTAGCATTTCGTTATCGTCGTCGGTTCCGCGCCTCCGTTCGGCTGATCCGGGGTTATTGACGAGCCTCCGCTGGTGTATCTGTCCTTACTGTCGAGCTTGAGCGCAAGATGCGAGGACGTGGTCGAAGCTCCCGCAGCCGTGCATATCAGCTTGAGGAAATCCAGCACCGCATATTTCGATCCGCCGTTGTAGAGAAGGGCGAGCACGTTCGCGGTATCGGAAAACGAAGTCTGTATCCCCATCGCGATTCCGGTTCCCGGCGTCGGGCTCCCGGCTCTGAAATAATGTCCGAAGAGATTCGCGCCTTGCGGAGAATTCAGATTCGCGACGAAACCCTGTAAATCTATAAGCTTTTTCACCGCCTACCCCCTGTCATCTGTTTTTGCACCTGCTCCAACATGGAGCCCGGCTCTGTCCTACGATTCGTCTTCGATGCCGCATCCGCGACTACGCCCATGGCCTCTTGTGCCTGCTGTTGCGCTATAGCCTGCTCCCTGAGCTGCTTCATCTTCTCTATCACGTCCGGGCGATTGATGAGCTTGGCCGGTAACCCCTGCCATTCCAGAACGGCCTTGCCGTACTCCTGCCAGTTCAAAATATCCCCGAGCTCGGGGCGGATATCGAGCAGAGGAATAAACGTTTCGAGGCTGCGAATAAGTCCGGAGCCCTGGAACGTCTTTTTTTGCGCTTGCGCGAGCGGACCCATGTAATCGATCTTGATCACGTCCTTGCCGCGGAACCTCTCGTCTGTGAGAATTGGAGGAGGTGGCGGGATCTTCCCGGCCGCTACCAGTTTCGAAAACACGATATCGAAAATAGGATTGAGCACGTCGTTGTTGAGGTTGCCGATCAATGGGCCCAGCATCGCCGCCTTCTCGCCCTGGCGCTCGACAATTTCTGTTGCCGTCATCTGGCGTTCCGCGTTTTCGAGCATGATGAAGAAATCGACCGCGAAGTGTTTCTTGATGCTGTCCTCGATCTTCTGCTCGCGGTCCACACCGATCGGGAAATTGATGTCCTGTACCACAGGGCGTATGAGCTGATCGTCTCTCTCGTAGTACGTCATCCCGTTCGGGTATATCCTGATCTTCCCCTCCATGCTCGCGTGAGCCTGATAAGGGGGATTAACAGCAAGGTTCGCGGCGTGGAGCAGGTCTTTGGCGACGATATTCGCACCCCTGATGTCTACGAGCGCATCCGTTCCGGGTCCGCCTCCGTACTTGCAGATCATGCTTTTCATTGGTCGCCACGTCGCGGACGGCATGATGTCGTATCCGCCCTCGCTTATAAGCTTCTCGTCCGTGACAGAGACGTAATACGAGGCCACGGGCTTATTCTTGCTATCGAGCTTCCAGGGCTCGCGCTCATTCCTCGGCTCTATGGCGTGAATGAACTCGAACTTGGTATCAGCCTGATCCGTTGCCGCTTTCTGAATCGATTTCGGTAAATTTTTGTATCCGAATTCCTGTACCGCTATGCGCGCCGGGATCTTGAACCTGCGGTAATTGGTATCGACCTGGTTGTATTTATCGACATCGATATAGACCTCGTACGGGTGCCGGACCGAGTAGCAGAGCCGGTCCTTGCGGATATCTTCCTCGACCATGATCGTAGACGTACAGATAGAGCCACCGAAGAGGAAGAGCTCGTTCATGGAGCTGTAGAAGTTCGTCTTTTGGAACGCCGCGTACATGATCTTGTCGATCTCGTCCAGCCATTCCTTGACGTCGTAGCTGTCCTTGACGAGGTCTGACTCCATCGTGTTCTTGAACCATGCCATATTCGGGCTCACGAGATACCCCTGTAGCCCGTTCGCGAAAAATTGCGCGGCGTGGATAGGTACACCCGAGTACGCTTTCAAGGCCTTCACGTCCCCGATTAAGCTCTGATTTTTCTGGACCGAGAGCTTGTAGAACGGCTGGACGTATTCGAGGATTTCCTCCCAGACCGATTCCCAGGCCACGCGCTCCTGCTCGAGTTGCTTGCACCTGGCGATTATCTGTCGTACGAGCTTCTTTTCGTCCATCACCCCGCCCTCAGCGCAGAATAGGGATCGTATGGCTGCTCCTGAATCCGCTTTGTGTTGTTGTGGAAGGTGTCGCCGGGATCTCCACTCGGGAATATCGCCGAAAGCTCGGGGTCAAGAATGCGCTGTAGACAATCGAAAATATCATCGTGTACCCCGAACGGGAACGGAAGATACTCTTCGTCCACGAAAACCTGTGTCACATTTTCCATCACGCCGAGATAGTTCGTGTGTATGCAGGTTTCGGGCAACCACATCCGGCCATCGTTGAACACGGGCAGGAGTTGTCGTATTCGGTCATTCTTCGAGAGCCCGCCATGAAGCGCGGTAATCGAAAAGCGGTAATTGTCCCGCGACATCCGACTTTCGAAATGCTGGATGTCGGACTGCATCCCGTACTTCTCGTATCCAACGCGCCGGGGTCTGTAGTCCTGATGCAGCTTGAACAAGACGTTCGCGCGTTCGGTGAGCCCGAGCTTGTCGCGTATGATTTTGATGACGTAGTAATTCCGATCTCGTCCGAGTCCGATCACGATAAAAACCGTGTAATCGCTCCAGGTCTTTTTCTCGTTCGCGGGATCACAGAGGATGTACAGATTCATGTTGTTGTAGTGATTCGCAGGCCAGTACCGGAGCATTTCGGCGCGGAATTCTCGGTGCTCGTCCATCGTCGGTTTACAGAAGAGTTGGCAAGCCGTGGTGTACGAACCGGCTCCGCCCTGCTCCCGGATCTTTTGCGCCAGGACTTCGCGCGTCCATAACACCGGCGCTCCGTCTACGGTTCCCGTTTTTGTTGCAGAATAGATTCTCGGTTTTGCGGCTCCGGAGTTGATAAGGTCGACGTGCGGGTCTGCGTAGTTGTAGAACGTACCGACATATCGCTTCGATCCGAATTCCTTGCTGATGTTCGAGCTCATGCGCCTGCGCTCTATGATCTTCTTGATCATTTCCGGGCTGTCCTGCTCATCGGCGGTCATAATGTCGTCGTAGTATAGGTCGTCGAAATGTGGACCCGTCGGCAATCCCTCGATTATCCCGTGAGCCTCGAGCGTCGCCTCCGGAGGATTGCCCTTGCGGATGTTGATAATGCCGTCACGTTCACTCCACTTCGGAGACTGTTTTTTCGGGTCTTGCCAAAATACATCCGGGTGCAAGTTTTTAAGCTTGGCATTGGTTTCGAGCTCGCGCATGATCTGCGTTACATGATCCTGTGCAATCCCGAGCTTTTTACCGAGTATGCAGTGAGTCCACTCCGGAAACCGGATAAAAAGCTGGATCGTCAACGCGCGGTGTACTGTACTCTTCCCACCTTCGCGGAACCAGACGTCGACATATCCGAATGGATTCGCTTGAACCTCGCGGCACCTGGCGAAATACCACGCCTTCCGGCAATCCTCGCGGTTGAGCGTACGCGTGAGCAAAAAATACAAATCCTCGGCATCGAGCTCACGACACAACGCCCAGGTCTGTTCCGCGTTGCCCTCGGCCATCTTCAGAAGGCGTGCATATTCCGACTCCGCGTGTAGGCGCTGCGCTTCCCAGTAGTCGAAATCCCAGTATTGCGAGAGATCAGTGTACATCGTCGGCTCCGGGCTTTGGGCTTGTAGCGGCAACAAGTTGCTGCACCATAGCCCGCAGATCAGGATGAAGATCATGCGTATGCTCAATCGGATTACCTCCTTCCCCGGTGTGTTCGATGCGGTCGCGCCATTTCTCCTTACGGCGATTCTTGAGCCAGAATATGCACGCCGTAACGTCGGGCGGGAAATACTCGGTGTATTCGCCCTGCACGACCTCGCCTGTGTTCTTGTCGTAAAAGAGCTTCACCGCGTGTTCGCGATAAAATCCCATAGCCCTACGCAATAACGCGCGTTCGACGCCGTCGTCGATTCCTTCTTTTCCGTTCTTTAGGGACTGAAAAAACTTTTTATGCGCCGTCTTCCAGTTGTTGAGCGTCTTCTCCGATATCCCGAGTTTCCCCGCAATTTCCGAGTCGTCCATTCCCGAGCGTGCCAGGTATTCCGCGAGCATCGGGTGAAATTGCGCGTTGTATTTCGTCGGCCTTCCGTTCGGTTTTGGTTTCGGTTTAGATTTTCGGGGCGGAGTATGTTTTTTCATACGCTGT
>SCLI03000429.1_pt1 | contig 26393 bp, 16 predicted proteins | sample 7268041 | NCBI WGS metagenome assembly SCLI03 (sample SAMN10721081, study PRJNA514188) | viral metagenome | isolation source: depth-stratified mine tailings core A | place: China: Fankou Pb/Zn Mine tailings | collected 2017-10 | reverse complement strand
TATGTCGATGTTGCTGAATCTAGCTACTTGATTGCTAAAAACAAAATCTTCATCAAAAGCACTTATAGGTTTAACTATACTTTCACTCAGATATCTAACTTCTATGTGAGTAGGATCAGGAGCTTCTAGTTCTGTGACTGGGTTATGAAGAGGTATAGTTGTTCTATATAACCTAGTCAAGAACTCATTAGTTGTCTCTATAGCGTTAGCTATGTTTATTCTTCTCTGAGTACTTAAATCTACTCTAGCAAATAAACCACCACCGAAATAAGGTACAGTAGTAGGTACTTGTGTTCCTACTTCCCAGATGTTATTAACGGACATATCAGTAGCAGGACCTCTTAGTACTATATCAACTACTTGTACATGTAGAAATTGGTTATATATACTAGATACGTTAGCTAAGTTTAGAGTAAAGGTAAGTCTTTGTGTTATACCATATGTTCTTGGTTGAAATGAAGGAGAGTTAGCTGATATAGCCACTTGACCAGTTACATCAAACAGTATGTTTCTGTCTAAGTTCATCAAGAAAGCTTTGTAAGTATAACCAGTTAAGTTGTCTACCCATACAGGATAAATGAATAGTTTAACGTTATAGCTTCTGTTTGGATTACTTACTACAAGTGTGTATTGTCTTGTAATAAACTGATTGTCTGTGTTTACATTAGCGAGAGCAGCTTCATTTTCACTAAGTCTATAACTCAATACTAGAGGTACTCTATGACCTATGATAGTACTCACAAATTGATCTAAGCCAAATAGATTAAACCTAGTGCCGTCTATTGGATGCTCTATCTGAGTACCATCGTTATACTGTACTACACCTATAGGGTTAAATGAAGTTAAAGGTAAGTTAACGGGATACTGTATTACTTCCTGATTAGCACTGTCAATGAAAACAGTTTTCAGATAGATGTTGGTTATATATTTCTGCTCTGCATAAGCCTGAGCTACGTAAGTAGTTTCTTCTACTACACAGTTAACTCTGCTGAGAACTTTACCGCTGCTATCAAATATGACAACAAGACAAGCTTCGCCGTCTATAAGTTCTGCATTAGTATTGCAAGTAGGTATGCTTTTTATAGCATAATTCTCTTGACTGTTAAAAGCAACTAACTGAAGAGGTATATCGTGTCCTATGAAGTTACCGCTATTGTCAAATCGTCTTGATATGACTTTATTGCTTTCTATAAAACTTCCTCTATATATTCTAGCTACTGTAGCAGTAGTAGAATAAGCTCTCATGAAACTATCCACAGCTAACACATAAGGTGTAACTGATCTATCGTAATAGACTCTGAAGTTATCATTAGTAGAAGAAACTATCTCATCTACACTAAGAGTCTGTCTTACTGTGACAGGTCTTAGCTCTGGAATAAAGGTAACGTTATTCAAATCGCTTACCACGAACATAGAACCTGTTTCTGGTTCTACTACATAGTCATTTACCTTAGGTATGAACTTACCTTGCCCTACTTCTCCAGTGTAGATATCGTGTAAACTCCAGATTGTCCATCTATCGTTAGGTTGATACAAAGGAGTGTGTCCGTCTACTCCGACTATCCCTATAGCGTTATTGTTACCCATAGAAAATCTCCTTAAGAATGAATCAAAAAATAGCTCACTCACTTTCCGGTGTTTGCCGGAAAGTGAGCAAGTATAAGCTTAGTACTCAAACATATCCTCATTCGGTTTAGGTTGTTGAGTTTGCACAGAAGAAGGCTTACTAATGTTATACCTTTCAAGTATATGATTCCAAGCAGTTTGAGTCTTACTGGGGTTATGTGATTTCATTATGTCAGTATAAGTGTGTCCTAATGCGTCAGAAAGATACTTCATACTCTGTAAGGGCATATTGCTATTTATCTGACTGTGACGAGCAAATATATCGCTTATGGACACTTCAGGATTATTAAGAAATAAGTTATTGCTACTAAATAACCCAGGCACTCTAAATAGTTCTTGTGTAGTTCCGTCTTTCACTACGCTTACTTCATTAACAGGAGAACCTGCTATGCTTATCCACTCCAATACCCATCTTTGGTTATTTACCTCTCCTAAAAAGCAAGGTAGAAAGTAGTTCACGAAGATAGACTCTGGTATCTTATTTAGCGGCATGTTTTCTATAAGAGAATGATAAGCTAGATTTGCGTTTCTACTTATCTCTTCTATCATAGAGTTTTTTACTTTATCAAGATGTTGTTCAAAGTTAGACATAAGAAGCTCCTTAGTTAGACGAAGACCAGACTATACCGAATATGTGCAAAAAATTAAAGACTATTTAAGACTCTAAGTCCTTCACCCATGTTACTTATATCCATAACTCTTCTTAAACCATCATTACTCATTTCCGATATCTTAGTCATACTTAAGCGTTTACCTGTGTTATCTGTAACAGTAGCGGACATAAGTATACCAAATCTACTAGGACTTAGTTCTCTTGTTTCCGTAGATACCTCTACTCCTTCAAAATAAGCGTTAAGTAGTTTCTCTAGATCTAATTTAACGGCACTTCTCATTCCTTCTGGTTCATTAATGTATCTAAAGTAGGTATAAGGCAGGCTTACGAGTCTTGTATTAAAAGCTATAGACTGCCCATTGTCAGTAAGTATATAGTAGCTAAGAATATGATTTAACATTTTGCTACCGTCATTTACCCAAGCTTGATCAGTAAGAGAAGGAATGTACTTCATAGTGGAAAGACCTTTGCAAAAAAAGAAAAAACACAGCCAAGAAATTGAATCTTGGCTGTGTGTTGTTAAATTATCCCAAGAAGCTCTTTAAGCTTAGTTGAAATAGTTGAGTTCTTCTTCAATATGTTTTTCTGTAACCATAGATAGTTATGACCGTTTACATTGACTTCTTGTCGAAACGAAGGAAGGTTCTTCGCTTCTTCAAGAAGAAGTCTGTTAATCTCTTGCACTTTTTCATGAGAAAGATTCAAGTTTAGCTCCTGTTAATCTTAGAGACTTCAGAGTTAGTGAAGTCAAACTTACCACAGCTTTCAAGTATCCAATCGATAGTGTCGTAAGTATGTAGCACTTTGATCTTTTCAAAGTAAGTAAGCTCTTTGTCATTCGGCATAAGATCTTCTTCAAAGTACTGTACTTTCCAAGAGTCATCTCCGTCTATTAGAACTTCATTCATCACTCTTCGGTAGTTGTAATCCTCTATACCTATGTCTTTGCCAAAAACGTTTTGATAGGTATTTGAGTACCCGTCTACGTTCTGTTCTAGGTAATACTGCCTTACCTGAGGATGAGACATAATCCACCTTTGCATAGTGGTATTAGCGTTCTGAAGCATAGCAAAGGAGTTACACTCATAGAAATAATTATCTACTGCTTCTATACCTTCACCTTGTACTTCTCTCAGTATGTTATACTGAACCATTTTATCATGTATGAAGTTGTAGGTGTTTTGCAGATTCTGATAGACTCTGTTTGAGAAGTCATTAAAACCTGGCTGTATATAGGCAAGTTGATTTTGAAGTACAGTAGAAAGTGCTGATGATTTATTGCCGTAGAGAACTAGATCAAGTGCAGGTTCCGAGAGGTTAAGAACCATTCCCAAGGTGATTTCCTTTCAATTGTTGAACCAATTCGATATAGTACTTACTACTGTCTTAGGTAGTTTAATGTTGTTACTGAATTCATTCGGAGCATTTAACCCGAGTACATTGTGATGAGGTTCAAAGTTAACCATAGAGTCATGAACACTTTTCGTCAAAGCTAAAGTCAGATTCATAGAGTCTCCGTCTAGATCAGAGTTAAAGCTCGGCATAATCAATAAACTAAAGCTAATTGTGTTATCGTCTACGTTTGACTTGATTTGAGTTATTCTTACAGTCTGTATAGAACCTCTATGCAAAGAAGGATTGCGGTTAAAGAAAGCTTTCACGCATCCACCTGCATCACGAATAATCTCTTTAAAGATCTCATCCAGAAGAGGATTGTATATCTTGTTACAGTAAACTAAAAAGTTCACTGCTTGTTTATACGTAAAGTTCCTTCTGTACAAACAGTTCAGTATGTGTTCTCGAAACAGAGTGCAAGAAAGACTCCATGGTAAATGTATCTCATCGTACTCATGAGGTCCTATAAGGCTAGATATAACAGCCCTAGCAGTAAAGTGACTTCTAGTAGAGCTAATATGTTGCCTCAATAACCCAGGTTTACTGAAGAAAGTAGTCTTCATATAGCCTACATAGAACTCTGATAGATCTATAAGGCTCTTAGCTACTTTTCTCTGTTTGACATAAGAAGGTTTTGTATGTAGGTCTATACCAGTTAACCTACGTATAACGTTAATTGGATTCAGTATGCTTTTGTCAATAAACTTACCTAGCTCGTTACTATCCATAGCGAACATGACTTTGTTCGGAAACGGCAGATACTGGCTAAATAGCTTGCTTTTATTCTCTAGTAGAAAGTCTTGAAACTCTTGTTTATCGGCAGCTTTTTCTTTAACGAATTCAGCGTCAAGTATCTCTATGATCTTAAAGAAATGCTTCACGAAATCGTTATAGGTTTTCTTGATACCATTAGCCTGCAGAAGATAGTCTAACCTCTCAAGCATAAACATATTCTTCTTTTGGTGTTTCCTGTCTATGGTATAAGCAGGAGTCATGATATAGTCTATAAGAGGCACGTTGGGTTTAGTGATCTTATACCTATTTCGAAGTATAGCTAACAGTATAGGGGATACAAAGTACTCTACTTCTAAAGGTGCCTTTACCCATAGCAAAAAGGATAAGCTATCCTCTACAGATGAAGTAACCGTAGTTTTACAACTAGGACAAACATCTCCTACGTAGTAAGTACCTTTAAGCTCTCCGCATTGACAAGAAGGTATGATAGAGAGGTTGTCTTCAGAATAGTTCTTTAGTATGAGGTTATCTATCCAGGTTTTATTCTCAGTAGAGAAAATGTCTATTTCGTTGATAAGTACTTTGTCTGAACGAGTGCTGTGAAATATGTCATCGAAGTTTGTTAGCTCAAGATGAAGAGGCATGTGAAAAAAACTCCTTGTGTATAGTAGCAACATTTATATATGCTACCAAATCTATTCCTAAAGACTTAAAAAAAGAAACCACCAGTAGCTTATTAGGCTACTGGTGGAATCAGTTTAAATCACTATCAGAAGTTACGATACCAGGTCGCTTGAGGATTATACATAGTACCAAAGATGTTGGTATTGGAGTTCATCACACGAGCGTCAAGACCAAGTGCTGCAGAAGTGAAGTCAGCAGTACTACGACGTACAAACATCTCGTTAACTGCACCCATGTTGCTAAACACAGGAGAGAATCCGCTGTTCTTCAGACTACCGATAAGGTTCATCAGGAAAGCAGAGTTGAAAGTCATACGGTCATAGTACTGTTTGTAAACAGCAGTTTTGTTTGACATCTCATCGATAAACTTCTTACGCTCAGCTGCACGCAGTTCGCTAGGAATGTTAGAGTTATACAGAGTATTGGTGTACTGACTAATGAGAATAGGATTCTGGTTAGTATCAGCAATATAGTTACTGATAGCTAGGTAAGAAGACAGATGACGAATGTCTTTCACACCGTCTTTAGTCTTATAGTAACCGCCATGAATCTTATTCGAAGTGTCGTTAAACACTTGCAGATTGTTGCTTTGATAGATGCCGTTAGTCATATGAACTAGGAAGTTGTTCACACGGTCATAAGCGGCTTTGTTATTGTTGAATTTGATGTACTGGAACATGGAAGTGAACCATGTATCAGGACCAGCTTTAGGTACGTCGATAGAGATCAAAATGTTCGGACGAATCAGAGTCTGAATGTATTTGTTCAGTTCAGCTACGTCAAATGTTTTCGACTTCGTATCGTACTTCTTACCGAAACCAGTCTGACTGTTCTCTAGGTTACCTTCGATATTCAAACCACCGATATCATTGAAGTCAATCTCGTTCTTACGAGCTGGAGTAGAACGGAATGCTTGCATCCAATTCATGTCTTCATTGATAGCCAGCACGCTTGTGACAGCTAGCATCATGATATCAGGTGTAGGAGCGCAACTTGCTTCAATGTGAGTAATCACAAAGTTAGGTATGAAACGCTGAGTGGACATCATACCGTTAACAGGTGCATTGCCGATGAACTCAAAGTCAATGTAACCGTAAGTCTTTACGATGTCACGAGTATCGTTACCTTGGTTAATGGCACGATTGTTGTTACCTTGATTCACCTTGAAGGATAGACCAATGCAGACATCTTGACGAACAGGCATACCAGTTTGGTCAAAGTAGCTAGTGTCTTCACCGTTGAAATACAGGTTGATGAAGAACTTGCCATTTTTGTACTCCTGGAGTAGATCAGGAATATTGATGCCTTTGTAATCAGTAGTCTTAACCACGTTCTCAGAATGGATAGCGTGATAGGTGTTGTTAAACAGATCGCTGATCAGATTGTCGTTTGTAACATCAAACTCATTCGGCACCAAAGTAGCGTCAATGATGACTACGTTGTTGATATTGACCTTAAGCGTGTCAGAAACGGCTTTCTGGACAGACTTGAGATAACGATCTTCACTAAGAGCATCAGCAGGAGTGCGAGTGATCTCATAACGAATACCAGAGATGTTTTCGATAACTTTCTCTGGATAATCACCAGTTTTCTCCACCATCAGTACGTGTACAGAAACAGAGTCAGTAATAGTCTCAACTACAGCAATAGCAGAGTAGTTGATGCCATATGCTTGTTTGAGTACTTTGACTACATCATAGCGCTCTTCTGTTTTGATTTCTTCGTTGAGAATCTTAGCTTTAGCAGACAGTTTCTCGAAGAGCTTTTCAAACATCTCACCACCACTACCATGATGAGACAAAGGCGAAGAAATACCGAACACTGGCAGACTCTGTAGTCCGCTAGAAGAAGAAAATGCTTGCTGAGTAGGTTGTGCTGCTTTTTTAACTTGTGCAGCTGCGGCTTGTTGGGGAATGTTAAGTGCCATGAAAAATCTCCGTTGAAAAAAGTGGGTTTGAACTCTCTCTGACTAAACTATCAGCTTTTATCAGCTGAAAATTTACTCAATCTATTTACAGGCTGAAATAAATTTTTAATGTACTGATTTTTCTCTATATGGCTATCTATATTTAGATATCCTTTCTTACTGTCTATCCAGCCTAGTAGCCGGAATATAGGAGCAAACGACTTAGCTACTCTGCACTGAAGTTTAGAATAGAATACATCTTGCTCGTACTCATCGATGAGGTTGGTGACGTACAGATCAACGTCAGCCATACCAACTTCATCATATCCTTTACCGATATATACTATTTTATCATTTAACACAATGATATTGATGTTTTTGCTTTGTGTAAGTTTAACGAGCCGAACAATGATAGCTTTTTCTTCTTCCTTGATTTCTCCTTTTACTGGAATAAAGCAAACGTCATGAAGGCTAAACATGTCCTTAATTTCTAAGAACATTTTCTTAACTTTCTCTACTGTTTCAAAGTAACCTTCTTCAGCCTCAGGAAACATATCTCGAAAGATCTTCTCTAGATACTCTTTCGAATAGATTACCTTTCCTTCCATGAATTCTTCTATCAGTTTCTGTTTGTTTGTCTTAACTACGTCAAAGTTGTTGTACATATCTATGTCCTTGGTTAGTGAAGAAGCAAACAAAGTGTTTGCTCTGTACTTATATCTGTAGTCATATTTCTTTCAGATGCACTGGTAAAAGTACTTCAAAAACTATTTTGTGAAAGTAGGGGAACACATATGCTCTATCTAGACATCTTCAATTCTAATTACATAGAAAGAACTCCAACATCCGGAATAGTTTATCCTCAAGACATCAACTACCTAAGAAGATTATACCAGTTTAACCTAGAGGCTATACAGACTTACTATCTAGATAGAAACTTTGCAGTTAAGAACACTCATATACTGTCTCGTATACTGGAACATTTTCCTTTATACTTCAGTTATGAGGACTATAGATATCTTGAGTTTGCGGAAGAGAGAGTTAAGTATCTTGCTAAGCACTTTAAGTTTACGAGTGAGATAGAGAAGGGCATAGTGCATCAGTCCTATTTCTTCGGCAATCAAGGTGAAGATATCATTATAGCTGACTATGATCATTTCTCTATAGCAGATACAGTTAAGAACTGGGAAACAGTTTCTTGCATAGAGGTCATGAAACATAATAGAAACGACACTAAACTACTACTTCCTCTCTATAACGATGATGGATCAAGATCAGGTCTTAACGTTATAAGAATCAATATACCTATGCTTGCCTTTAAATACAGAGAGTTCATGAGAAAACAAAGTAGAGCTACAGAAGGTGAAATGGTGCTAAATAAGAACTACTTCGTCATTAAGAACGTTCTACCAGGAGCATTACCTACTCTTATAGATCACGTCTTTCTGAATAAGCTTATGGATAAGTTCTACGGTAGAGAAGAAGTAGTACCTCAGCATAAGCACAGATTTCGTATCTTTGAACCTACTATACAGATTAACCGCTACATAGAGAACACGTTAGATGTTATAACGAGTAAAAGACTTGACTTCGTTAACTTACTGCGAAACATACAGCTCATGTTCTCTAAAGACGCTTCTGAACTACTCGGTATAAAAGAACTCAGTCTTACGAGACAGATACGATGGAGTATACTTGCTAGCCGTATAGACTACATGATCTTTATGCTAGACGTAAGTAAAAGCCTCGATATGAATAGACACTATCTAAATGACTGGAAGAGATTTGCTATACGAATGATTAATGACAAGAGCTTATTTAACGGTATGTTCTCCTATGAGATAGAAAAGGATATAGAAGAAAAAATAAAGAGGTTAAGTGAGCTTTAGAAGACTGCAAACATTCCTTCACTCTGCTTGTGATGCAGAGTGAAGGAAGTTGCTTTTTTGATTAGAGAACGATACCGTCTTCTGTGTTAGAAGTTACAGATAGCTCTTTGACTTTATTGATCTTCTTATTGTCTTGAAACGTCTGTATAAGAGTATCAAGTTCTTCTACTAGGTTACTGATCTTACCGAGTATATTGTCTACACGAATGTCTTCATTAGTGTATGAAGGATCAGTTACGATACAAGTAGAAAGGTATTCTGGCTTAGTATCGGATATAGTAGAGTCTTTGTTTTTGGTAACGAGTATAGTGCTTACGATAGAAGTATTCTTTTCAGGAATTACTCCTTCGTTGCTTCCTACCTCAATGATAGAAACAGATGGTTTGTTGTCAGTGACTTTAGTGTAGTTAATGAAGTTAAAGAGATCACGAGTGTCAAACTCTTCCGTATGACGTTTGTCTACGAGTACAGAGAGTAGGTTAATGAACTGTATAGCTGTAGTATCAGCTTGTTTACGTGATTTGTTCTCTATATAGAACATAGAGATAGGTTTCTTAGTCGTATCAGCTATAGACTGAAATGTCTTAAGCGTTTTGATGGTATTGTCGATTTCTTTAAGAGAATGACGACTATCTACGGAGATGACGATAGTGTTATGGTTCTTAGAGATAAGCTCTTTAACTATCAATGGTGCAATCACAGATCCACTCGTGGTGTTCAGCATAGGTCGTTAGTCTATGCCCGTGTACTAGACACAGCTACATGTTTCCATGTAGACCAGATCATATCTTCATCTTAAATGTTAACTGATGAACGTTTAAGATGTTTCCCATTTCGAGTCACTTGACTCTACACCGTGGTAAACGGTTGATCGTTGAACCTTCTTCTTGTTAAGAGAAGCTTGGCTGCGGATTACCCATTCCGCTTTAACAAAATTTGACAGAAGTTGTTAAAGTGGTGATTATTTAATCTATCTGCAGATGTTTTTACTATGCTCAACACTTCCATTACTGGGTTGAGTATTACGATGTATTTCTACTCGTAAGAAGTAATCTACAGCTTTAGGGAGTTTCCGCAATTAAAGAAAATTCACTAAGATATCACTATCTTAGCGGGCTAAGTTTAACCACCTGCGAGAGACGCTACTACAACGTTAAGTTGACCAGATGGTTTAAAGCGAATAAGAATATCCTCTATGAATGGTTTAAAGTTTTCATAAACAAGTGAACGATCTTTACCGCCACCATCTAGTCCAGGTGTAAGAAAGATGTGCGATTCATTGACGCCTTTAAGGTTAGAGCTAGAGGTATCAATGAAACATGCGTTAAGATCTAGATCAGTGATTTGTTTACCAATGTTACCACCAGTGCCACCGCAGAAATATAGATTAAGGGAAGAGTGAGAAGTCATGGAGTTTCCTTGTTAAGAAAAAGTGAAAAGACCAACTGATTATTCAGTTGTCAGTCTATATATGTGCAAGTGTTCTTAATTCAAATGTTACTCTTCCTCTCTCAGCTATAGTAGCTGAGAGAGGAAGATGCTTACTTAGGTTTTAATGAAGAAGAACGTAGAGAAGTTCTCTTGTGCAGTATAGTCAGGTAGTCGGAAGGTAGTAGCTGATGTAGGCTGTATAGAACCATCGTAGAAGGCAGAGTAGTCGTTCAGTGTAGCTCCTGATAGAGTGGCTGTAAAGATAGTAGAGATAACTGCTGATCCATTGTGACCACCAAGTAAAAACACTCTATTTCCTGTAACTATAACTGAAGAACTAGTTAAAACAGAAGGTAAATCTCCTGCAGTAGTCCAAGTTCCAAGAGTACCATCAGCGTTGATAGGAGCTGTAAAGATAGTAGAGATACGTGCTGATTCATTGAAACCACCAAGTAAAAACACTCTATTTCTTGTAACTATAGCTGAAGAATTAGATAAAACAGATGGTAAATTTCCTGCAGTAGTCCAAGTACCAAGAGTACCGTCAGCGTTGATAGGAGCTGTAAAGATAGTAGAGATATGTGCTGATCCGTTCCAACCACCAAGTAAAAACACTCTATTTCTTGTAACTATAGCTGAAGAACTGTGTAAAGCAGAAGGTAAATTTCCTGCAGTAGTCCAAGTGCCAAGAGTACCATCAGCGTTGATAGGAGCTGTAAAGATAGTAGAGATAACTGCTGATCCATTGTGACCACCAAGTAAAAACACTCTATTTCCTGTAACTATAACTGAAGAAATAGTTAAAGCAGAAGGTAAATCTCCTGCAGTAGTCCAGGTACCAAGAGTACCATCAGCGTTGATAGGAGCTGTAAAGATAGTAGAGATAGTTGCTGATACATTGTGACCACCAAGTAAAAATACTCTATTTCTTGTAACTATAGCTGAAGAATGAGATAAAGCAGAAGGTAAATTTCCTGCAGTAGTCCAAGTGCCAAGAGTACCATCAGCGTTGATAGGAGCTGTAAAGATAGTAGAGGTACGTGCTGATCCGCTCCAACCACCAAGTAAAAACACTCTATTTCTTGTAACTATAGCTGAAGAATAAGATAAAACAGACGGCAAATCCCCCGCACTACTCCATGTCCCTAAAGTAGGGTTAGCATCTAAGTTGATATCGTACTGCTGTTGCCATGGTCTACCACTTCCAGGTACAGTACCACCTGCTATACTAAATCTCTCACCTATAGCACTAAACAACCCAGCAAAGGTTGTTCTATCCAACTCAGCTCCATTTACTCTTAAAAACCCACTAGGAGTAACGTCTGTGGTTCTTCTTACTATAACACCTGTTTTAATCTCCTGATCAGGTCTTGACAGTTGACTATCTACATAAGTTCTATTTGCAGCATGTAAAGCATTTACAGGCAAAAGGTTTAAACTCAAATTACCAGTTAAAGTACCACCAGTGCTCAAAACACCATCGCTTATACCATAGCCAGCTAAAGTAGTTGGTCTACCAGTAGTCACTCTGCTCCAGTTAAAGGTAGGTATATCCTCATCTACTAAACCAGCGCCAGCAGTAACTCTACCTCCAGCATTAACAGTAACTTTTGTATATTCACCAGCAACAACACCGCTGTTACCTAAAGTCAGCACATTACCGCCAACCACACTACTAACAACGCCACTAAAGGCAGGTAATCTACCTATACCTAAAGTTCCGCTAGTAACATTGTTAATATTCAAGTTACTCATCGTGGTATCCACGAATTGCTTAGTACTTGCTTCTAGTTGACTAGTAGGATTACCCACTAGAAATAAAGGATTAGTAACGTTCACCACTATGTCGGTGTTCATTATACCGCTAGCATTTGAACCTTGAGAGATTAGACTAATTCTCATACAAAATACTCCTTAAAAGCCAAAAGAAACCGAATTTCACAAGATGTTTTTCCTAGAGTTCAAGTGTTTCTTTCGTCAAAAAGCGATTCTTTGAACTGTTTAAACCTTCTCTCACAGGAGTATCTCACATGACTACTTTCACTCTTAAGAAATACGAAATACAAAAACCAGATGAACAAAAGAAAGAAGAAATACCAAACGAACCTCAGCAAGAAAAACAAGTAACAATTAAGATAGAAGGTTCTATTTCAGAGATAATAGCAAACTCCCTCAATAAGCTTCTTCAACAAAACAATTCAGAACTCACTGAAACGAAAGATGAAACTCCTTCTACTTCCGTTAAAGCAATCACTACTGAAGACATTAACACAGATCCAGTAACTTGCTATAAGAATATAGAAGATAACGATGTACTCTATATAGCTTCCAATGGTTTTAAAACAGCAGCAGAAAGCTGGTTTCTCTATAACGTATCAGCAAGAAACATTAAAACCTTCTACACTCAAGAAGCTCTTCTTTCTTACTTAAAACAGAAAGTACTATCTTGAAAGTCCTAGAAGCCCTCAACACTCATTTCAGTAAAGTAGATTTCGATACAGCTCTCTATAAGAAGATAGTCAGAAACAACATAGAGTTCATCACTAAAAACGAAGAGCACAAATACCTCTTCGGATCAAGACTTATAGGTTGTTTCCATATCAAGTACACTATGTTCGATAAGAACATCTTCTACGAGAATATCTTCAACATGAACTATGAAGAGGTAGAAGAAGTAGTCTCACAAATAAGCTCTATACCAACTAACTTCAAAATAGCAAGAGATGACATAAACCTCATCTGCTTCTATATAGCACATAAGTTCCTAACTAACGATAAACTACCTAAAGCTAAACAACTTGAATATGCTACAGAGATACTTAACTATTTCTCCTATAGAACACTTGTACTTATATCCTCTATGTACTTCATATATCCTATCTCTGAAGAGAAAGCAGTTTCTCTTACAGAAAGACTCAGTAATCGTTACCTCATTAAGAGAGTAAAGAACTGGAATGAATACTGCGAATATAGGTCGAAAGAATATCTCAATAACAAATTCCTACCTCTGCTTAAAGACTTCACTAACGATAAAGATCTACCTAACGCCATCAATGACCTCTATAACAGAACTAAAGATACTCTTAAAAACATCTATAGCGAATTCATCTCCATGATGGAGAAAGATGAACTCATCAAGTCTAAGAAAAGCACTGGTAGTGATATGACTGGTAAAGAGATCATCATAGACAAAGTAGACACTCCTCATAACTACTTTCAGAGAGTAGAAGCGTCTTTAAACGACAGGAGTACTTTTATACGAGAAGAGTATAAGAATGTTAGTGTAGATATAGTTAAGAGTGTAAGTAACTCTCAGCTTCATGAAGCTCTTGAACTCATATGTGACTCTTACTTCAACGACAGAGATAAGCATAAAGAGATACGCAGAATAACGGAAGAGATCTTCGTTAACTCTATAGAGTACTTACAGTCTCAAGAGGTGTATATCACTAACTCGAATGTTGTTTCTGTTATGAACTATCTAGTAGGTAATTTGCTTCAGGCTAGAGGAACTGAACTGAAGATTAATAAGCTTAAAGAAGACATCGACAAGCTGCTTAATAGCCTCTACAAGAAGAGTAAAAAGAATATAGCACCCAGAGTACTCAGAAACGTAAGAAACGCTCTATACGTCTATATACTGCTTCTAGGACTAGTTGCTTAAAGATACATCTCCACCTTCCTGCTTATTTCAGCAGGAAGGTGGAGTTATTTAAGTTGTTGTACTTCTTCTAGCCATGTCTACTGTAGTAGGAGTAACGTTACTAGCTTGTTGCCGAGGTGCTTGTCTAGGAGCACTAGGTTGTGGTGTAGTACCTAAATGGTTCTTGAGTGAATTAGAGATAGTTTCACCTAGCTTAGTCATATCTAGATTAGAGTTCATAGTTTTGAGTAGTCCTGATATGGTCACTAGTGTAGTAAGTTGTTCGTTGAGTATGCCTGATATGTCTTTATTCATGAGTTCTGTAGAGTTTTGTCTTGTAGTAGATGCAGTAGGTGGTGTAGTCACTGGAGGTGGTGCTATAGTTACTCTATTTGCTTGTGTAGGAGCATTAGGAGTCGATTGAGAAGGATTAGTGAATAGATTTGTGTTAGCGGATGTGTTATTTACTGCTGTTGAAGAAGCTCTAGCAGCTGTTGCTTCTCTTGTAGGTACTGGTCTAGGAGCTGTAGGAGTAGAAGCTGAACCTTCTGTCATCTGTCTACCTCTTTCTACTGTAGGACCACTTCTACCTGTTCTCCAATTAGCAGCAAAAGCTTCTACTGGTTTATTTCTAGCTGTATTGATTCTATTTCTTAATCCGTCTAAGAACTGTCTACCTGTTCTGCCACCCATGCTTGGTCTATTGCTAGCATATGAACTAGAAGAAACCATAGTACTCATAGGCGCATCTGGATTTGATTTATAGGCGTTAATGAACCTTCTTGCTCCACCTGGACCAAGAAAGTGAGCTAAATAAGTAGCTAATGTATCGTCTATACCTAAAGACCTATACTCAGGCAGAAGTCTTAAATTAGACTTTATGTATTCTGCACCCATAAGTGAATTATGATAAGCATCGAATCTATTCGAGCTACTAGTTATGCCATATTTAGCTCCGTGTCTAGTAGCAAGTTCATTCCATGTACCATTTACTATCTGAAATAACCCAGAAGCTGAACTTGTAGAAGCTCTTGCATTTGGATTAAGACTTGATTCCATTTTAGCTACAGTCATCATTACGTCTTGATCTACACCTACTACAGAACTTGCTTGCGCTATAGCCTCTGGTGGTTTTAATTGTCCAGTTCTACTTATATCGGTATTTGCTCCAACTCCTGAAGCTACTGTATTGTTATTATTGAGAGCTGTATTGTTTCTGACTACTGTGTCGCTTGTAGAAGGAGGAGTAAGTTGTTGTCCAATTCTTGGTGGAGCTGGTTCTCCTTCTGCGTCTGGAGGTAAAGTTCTTTGCGGAGTAGTTGTTCCAGTAGCTATAGGAGTAGTTGGTGTATTATTTAAAGTTCTTTGCGGAGTAGTTGTTCCAGTAGCTATAGGAGTAGTTGGTGTATTATTGACAGAAGTAGAGTTCTGCGCTATAGAGTTCTGTGCGCTAACTAAAGCAGTTTGAGTATTTGCTTTGAGTTTCTCTAAGTCTATAGGGTTGTTTGAGTTGGTGTTATAGATGCTTAGTTGATAAGGAATGTTTCTTCTCTTTAGTCTACTGTCTGATCTAAAACCATAACCACCACCACCTTTACCAGGTGAACTTGCTATAGCATCAGCTCTAAACTTAGGATCTCTTCTAGCTAGTTGTGGATTTAAAGAAACACCTATAGGCTCTAGATGCCATTGTTCTCCACCTATAGCTGCAGTAAATCCATATTTCCTTAATAAACCCATTCTATCTAGTTCTCTAGCGTGTTCGCTATTAATATCTACTGCTAAACCAAACTCATGTACTGAGTTACCTGGTCTAGCTGCTCTATCAGGAAATCTTCTAAATAGATCAGCTTGTTGTTCATATGTTCTAAATCCTTCAGTTATAGGTATATTCTTACCAGTGAGACTATGGTACTCTCTAGCCATACCAGTAAATAGTTCTCTCATATTTGGATCTAGATTCTCTATCTGAGATCTTTCTATATTGTGTAATTGTAGACCAGTTAGATCTAGTCCACCTGGCATTAGAGAACCTGATGCTAGGTTTATTTTACCTGATAGTTTAGCGGAAGTTTGACCTAAGTCATTACCATGTGCTTTTATGTTAGGCGGTGCTGGTTCTCCTTCAGTATCAGGAGGCAGAGTTCTTTCTCTATTAACTGGTTGTGGTCTAGGAGCCGGTGGATCAGGTGGTCTTACTACAGGTGGCGGAACTACGGGAGCAGGAGTAGGAGTAGGGTTAGGGCTAGTAGCAGTTGTAGCTTCAAGCTTAGGTCTTAAATAAGCCATGATAACTTCTATCATTCTATCTACTTGTTCTTTACCGACTGGTATAGTCGGGTTAGAGAATACAGGTATTTGTGTAGTGTTGTATATAACAGTAGGCACCGAGAACCTAGTCATTAAGTCATGTATATCACCTACTTTAAGGTTTTCTATCTTATCTAGGTATACTGCACTATTGACAGAATAAAGAGCTTGCATGAAAGCTCTATAAGCTGGTAAGAACCTTCTGCTTAACCATTCGTTAAGTATTCTGAACTTCTCTGTTTCTTGTTTAGAGATATTGAATAAGTCCATAATCTTAGTAACTGCTTCTGGAGTAAAGTTCTTAATCTCTACTTTACCATTCTGAAAGACTATAAAGTCCTTCATAAACATCTCTAGGTCAAATATGCGGTTGTAGTAGTCTCTGTTCTGATCACCGTAACCGTACATAAGTAATCTTAGTCTAGTAAGTTTACCGTATATAGTATCGCCAGCTGCACCACGAGTAAGGTGTCTGTATAACAAATATCCACCTCCTGCTATGGCTACTACAGCTATAACTGGTGCCAGAACTTTAGCACTTAGAACAGTGCCTACTGCAGTTGCTCCTACTTTAGCTGCAGTAAGGGCTCCTTTACCTAAGACACTGGCGGTAGTAGCAACTCCTCTGGCTATCTGACCTAAGTTTCTAGCTCCTCTTCTAACTACATCCGGCTTACCTCTTCTACCTCTACCTTCTGGTAGTTCTACTCCATCTGCTAATTCACCAGCAGCACCTACTGCTGCTTTAGCTGTTAAAGCTGCTATAATTTTACCACCTACATACTTAAACACAGTACCTAAACCACTCACTACCGCAGTAGCCACTGTACCTATTGCCGTTGCTACTGCGCCTATACCTGAAACTAATAGTGTTCCTACTGAACCTATTTTACCAAGTATATCGCTTAGCCATCCTGGTTTCTTATCCTTTTTACCTGCTTCTTTAACGCTAGCTTTTTCTTCAGCTATTTCTTTTCTTCTTTTAGCCATTCTATCGTATTTATCCCTTAACCAGCCTTTCTTAGGTTTCTCTTCTACTTCACCTTTAACATCTTCCTTCGCTTCTTCAGGAGTAGTTTCTTCTTTAACATCTTCCTTCGCTTCTTCAGGAGTAGTTTCTTCTTTAGCTTCTTCTGTAGTCTTTTTCTTACTGAAGATATTGGTAGGGAATTTGCTTATGTGATTTGCTGCGAAACTTTTAACCTTACCTAAAAGAGAACCTTCTTTAGGTATAGGTTTACCGTCAGCATCTAGTTCTTCACCTGTACCACCTAGTTTATTAACTAGAAAGCCTTTAAGTCTGTCTAACTTACCTTCTACTGTTTCTCCAGGAGGTCCTGTAGCTACTTCCGAAAAAGCTTTGTATTTTTCCTTTAGAGTATTTATGCCGTCAGTTACTGAAACTATAACACCTTTTTCCTTTACATTAGTTCCTACTTCTATAAGTTTTTCATAAGCATTTTTAGCGGACTCTCTTCCCTTATCGTACATATCCTTAACATCTATTCCGTGTGATTTGAGAAAGATATCGAGAGTCTTTGTTACTGCTTGAAATGTGTCTGCTGTTTTCTCTAGTAACTTAATGACTGAAGAGTCTTTGTGTCTTTCTATTTGGTTATTTGTTACTTGTTTAAACTGAGCATAAAGTGCTTTTGCTTGATTCTTTGCTTTATCTATCATAGCTAAGTTACTCCTGAGAAGAAAGAAGAGAAGCTCTAGACCTAGCTGTTTTTGCAGTTAGGTCTAGAGTTAGGTTTAATTAAGCTTTTGCTTCTGTATCGAGTTTTTCTCTTTCTTGTTTATAGGTGTTTATTAAGGTTCTTACTTCTTCTAAGCAGGTATTTGCTGTGTTTCTTAGAGTAGTGACTAAGTTAACGTCTATTTCAGCTGATCCTGAAGACAGCATATTCTGCATATTTGTCTTCTGTTTATTGACTGTTGCTTCTAAACTCTTAAGAGCTTTAATAGTTGTGTCGTAGTACTTACCTACTGATGTTATTTGTTTCTCTATTTCTTTCTTAGCTTTACCATCGTCTGTAATAGTTGAGACTTTGCTAAGAGCTTCGTTGAGATCTGATAGTTCTTTTGCTTTAGCTTGTTCTTCTTCTACTATCATGCCTTGTATATTCTTGACTGAGTTATCTACTAGACCTACAACTCGAGTTAATGCTTCTTTTGTTAGACTGCCTTTACCGTCACCTACTGCCTTTTGAAGCTGGGTAGATATTTCGGATACTGATTCAGAAGCTTTTTCGTAGCCTTTATTTATTTGTTCTCGAGCGCTTACTATAGCTTTTTTAGTATGCGCTAGAACAGCTCTTGATATGGCTAATGGGTTACCTTTAGCTTCTAGTATGTCCTTCTTAAAGGCTTCTGATTTAGCTGCTAGACCTGAGAACAGACTAGTAGTAGTCTTTGTTTGCCTCATGTTTTCTATTTCTATTTTAGGCGTACGTATGATGTCTCTTATAGTTTCTTGTGAAACTGTTTCTTCATCTTCTTCTGTTTCTATCTTTATCTTATTCTCGAATATGTTCTTAGCGGTTAAACTACCTTTACCTACTAAACCTGGATAAAGATCTTGAAGTGTTTGAAATACTCCTGGGTCTACTTCTGCGTTCTCTTTAAGCGACTTGTTCATGAGTCCTAGTAATACTTCTAATTTAGATGTAACTTCAGGGTTATTAGTAGCTTTAACCTTTGCTATATCGTATACAAAAATGGAGTATAGATCTTTAATTTTATCTGTCTTTTTTTGAGTTAAAGTTTTAATAGGTAAGCCTTTGACTATCTCGTCTAGAGTGATGTCGTTAAGTCCTTTGCTGTATATGTACTTAGAGAACGCTTCTGCAAGTATAGATGCTTCCTCTTTAGAGACTTGAGTAGTAAGCTTATTGTTACCAGATAAATTAGAAGCTCCTTGTATAAGTTTAATTAAGGCTAATGTAGGGTAAGTAGAGCTACTGTCCTCAAGTCTAAGATCTATCTCTTTCTTAAGCTTATCGTCTGCTTTATGTCTCTGTATGACTGATATTACTGAAGCAAGAGGTTTATCATCAGAAATCATACTCAGTAGTTCTCTTTCTGCTTTAGTGAGATCTTCAAATCTCTTATCTTTGATACCTGTGATCTTTCCTGTGATTGTGTTTACTTCTAAGTTATTCACGAGCGTATCTTGAGATAGATTTAATCCTTCTATCTTAGCTGCTCTCTTTACGTAATTACTCATAGCTGTTTGTGACTGTTTTTTATCTAGAAGAGCTATATCTGCTTTATTGGCTTTCTTATCTTTTTCAGCTGTACTTTTAGAGGAACTAAGGATAGTATTGCCTATAGACTCTAAAGCTCTGTCTGAAGATCTTTTCGGCATAACTTTCTCTTCTATGTTCTTTACTATAGTTTCTCTTGTAACTAGTTTTTTACTATAGAAATCAAACTCTAAACCTTCTGATAGTTTAAAGTCTTTACCTAATTTAGGACCATTAATGCGATGGTACATGTTTGTTAGATCTGTATTTTGTCTAAGTATATTGCTTAGGTAAAGTGGTATGACTTCCGTTATGCTTCTATGTACTCTGTTATCGAAGATAGCTGGATTAGCGTGAGACATGAGTATGTTACTATCTTTTACTTCTAAAGGCCCTACATTGTTCTCTGTAGTTCTTAGAAAGTCAGCTAAACCTCCAAAGAAGCCTTTCTTGATACTTCCTGAAATACCTACATCTGAATCAGCTTCTTCTCTAGCTTTACCTACTTTTTCTCTAAGTATACTAAAGAAAGTGCTTGGTGAACTTGATAGCATTTCTAAGTAATTAGCACCTGTATTGATAGTATTATTGTCTTTAATCTTATCTTTGATCTTAGGTGATATTCTGTTAGAGACAGCTTCACCTATACTACCACCGAAAGTTCCACTAAGCGCAGAACCTACTAGTCCTAGTCCACCTCCACTTCCTTCACCACCCATGGAGTTCATCATACTTAGCTGATCACTTATGGTATTTACCTTCTCTAATTGTTCATCTATTTTAGTGTTCACATATCCAGACATGCGTTTCTTTATGTCTGCTACGTATTTGTTATTAGTGTAAAGAGAACCGTAGATATTCTGTACTGTCTGAGTTCTTATGATCTCACTAAGTCTTTCTGTATTTTTTAGCTTAACGAACTCTGGTAGTCCAGTGTTCTTAGCTATACTATCAAACTGCAAGGAAAAAGCCTTATAGCTATCCTTCATAGTCTTAAGCATATCTGCTTGTATGAAGTAAGTCTTAAATTGCAGTTCAAGAGACTTACGATAATATTCTTTACTTATTTGTAGTGTAAAGGCAGTCAGATTAGATAAGCTGTTGTCTATGCTTGTAAGCTTATCTATGTTGAGCTTATTTGTTACGAGTCTTTCTTTTCTCTCTACTTCGTCTTTAGCTTCAGATCTTGCTTCTAGATCTTTTTGTATTTCTAGTTGTTTGTCAAATATGCCAGTGAGAGAACTCTCTATGGAAGCATTTCTAGCTGCTTCCTCTGACATAGCGGCGTCTGTCTCTTGTTCAGCTTTCCTTTTCTCTATATAGTTATCCATTGCCTTAAGTTTAAAAGGCAATATTTTCTGCACTTCTTTAGTAAGTTTAAAGAGAGAGGCATTAATTTTCTCTCTGTTTCTTTCGTAGGTTTCCTTAGTGAAATCAACATACTCCATAGCTTCGCTATAGTTATGCTCGTATTCACTTGGAAGAGACTTCTTAGCTGTATTAGTAACAAGACTATTCAAGAAACCTTTACCTGCTTCTTTACCGAGTTCTTTAGCTACACCAGCTTTAGATGGCTTTCTGTCGTCTGGTATGTCTTCAAACTCACCAAAGTCCATCTCTTCAAAGTTTAAGTCATCTAAGTTTAAATCATCTTCACTACTACCTTTACCTTTAGAGTCTAGTTTTACCTTCTTACTCTTTTGTTTGTCATCCATGTGAAAACTCCTTCAATTTCAAGTATTCGAGCTCAAACCATGAACTTATGACAAGAAAAAAACCTTCAGACAAATTCCTTGAACAAATAGGAGAACACCTTGAACATAAACGCAATCGATAAACTACCTTTCAACATAGACTTACTACAAGTACAAGAATCAGATCTCAGCAAAGTAGGTAAAATCTCCGAAAGCAAGATATTCGACAACATGAATAACTTTCATTCAGAAGGTTTATTTAGTACGACTATATTCGGTGCTGTGGGGTCTGAACACAGAGCCCAGATGTTTGGTTATATAGATCTTAAGATCACTATCTTTCATCCTCTTGTATATTACGCCATCATTAACCTTAAAGCCTTCTATAAACAAATAGCAGAAGGAAAGGTAACAGCTATCTTTAACCCTAAAACAGGAGAGTTTGAGAAGTCTAACTCAGAAGAAGCTTCTACAGGTATACACTTTCTGTATTCTCACACTAAGCAACTTAAGTTCGAAAAGAATCAGTCTGATAAAAGAAACTTTCTTATAGATATGTTCAATGAAGCAGTAAGAAAGAATAACTATTCGCTAAGGTATCTGTTAGTCATACCAGCTGGTATAAGAGACTATATCGTAGACGAAAATGGTAAACCACAGGAAGATGAAATCAATTCCTTCTATCGCAGACTTATCTCTCAGTCTACTTTAGTGAATGAAATAACAGCTAAAAAAGCTCCTGAAGTGTACGATAGTTTAGCTATAGGTATGCAGAACACTACTCTAGAACTATTTGAATACCTTAAGTCTCTGCTAGAAGGTAAAAACAAGCTTATACTCGGTAAATGGTTATCCAGAAAGATCTTTAACTCTACACGTAACGTTCTATCGAGCTCTATAGACAAAAGCTCTAACGTCAATGATCAAAACAGATTAGGTTATAATCAATGTTTAGTTGGTCTACATCAGTTCATAAGAGCTGCTGTACCTAAGTCTACCTACGAAATCAAGAACAAATACATCAAGAATGTTTTTATAGAGAACTCCTCTAGAGCTATACTTGTAAATACAAAGACTCTGCTTAAAGAAGAAGTAGAGAACAGTTCCATACAGAAGGAATATGATCTATGGACTTCTTCTGAAGAACTACTAAAGACTATCTCTATGCTAGAGAACTTAACAAACAGAAATGACCCTATAGTTCTCAACAAGGGTAAACACTATCTTGGGTTACTGTATAGAGACGATAAGTACTTTAAGTTCTTTTCATCTATAGACGAACTACCAGATACTTTCAGTAAGGATAAGGTAACGCCTGTAAGTTTAGGTGAACTCATGTACATGTCTGTATACGATATGAATGGCAAGTATCCTGGTTTCGTTACTCGTTATCCTATTACTGGATACGGTAGCGTTTATCCTGCTTATGTAAAGTTTATTACCACTACTGAGTCTGACACTTTAGAAGAATTAGATGAAAACTGGTTTCCTTCTGGTAAAATAGCAAGTAGTTTTCCTAGAAAGAACTCTAACTATTTTAACACATGTGCAGTGCATCCTTCTCATCTAGGTGCTCTTGGCGGTGACTATGACGGTGATACTGTTTCTTTAACTATGCTTCTTTCCGATGAAGCTATAGAGGAAGTGAATAAATTCACTTCTAGAAGAGAGTACTATGTAAACAATGAGAACGAATTTGTGTTTAGTTGCGATACTGATATATTATCAGCTGTTTTTGCTTTCATGACATAACTTCTAGCCTGGGAGAGCATCCCAGGCTAGAAGCTTTTTGTTTAACGATTTGCTAAGTCTTGAAACGCTGCTTGGTTACTTCTTAGCATAAGTCTAGCCAGTCCAGATCCCATAGAACTAGTAGCATTAGCAGCGAACGCAGTCATAGCAGCTGGATCTCTTACAGAACTCAATACCATCAATCTTTCAGCTAGCTTAAGTCTTATCTGTGGTATACGATATATCTGTGTATAAACGTCTACACCTGTAATGGTATTAATGTAAGAGGTAAATGGATCGTCACTAAAGTTAGGACTAAACTGCTTAAGTAGTCTTGTCAAAACTCCATTACCTTGTACATCTACAGATATGACTTCATCCATATTTGCTATAGATAGATCTACGTCTATAGCGTTAGGTTGACCGTTTCTTGAGAAAGGTAAGTTACTTGTACCTCTCGTTATAGAAACAGAATCTATCATACCTAGGTTAATGTTTACTCTACCTCTATCAAATAGCTGACATACAAAAGGAGAAGTATAAGTACTTAAACCAGTGCTTCTTGGTAAGCTACCAGCAAGTATCATAGCTAAAGGTAAGTATATATTAAAGAGTTGTGAATAAGCGTTACCATAAGGAGATATGAGTTTGATCTTATAAGAAGCTCTAGGAAGAGTAGCAGCACTACCTTCCCATTGTTTAGGCATAGTGATATTTACACCATAAGCAAGAGCAAGTAAAGGATTAGCAAGACCAAATGTGGCATTACTAACGAACGTAGCACCTGCTGCACCTATGAATCTAGTTATATCTCCTACTATAGGTATTTCTGTAGCTGATTGAAGAAAAGCTCCTATGTTTCTAGCTTTACTCGATATAGCGTTAAACATAGGTTCTATTGGATTAGGTTCAAATGAGTTAGTGAACGACTCACCTACAGATCCAGTATTGTCTACGTTAAATACAGCAAAAGCTGCACCGTCACTTAGCTCAGCCATCATATATTCACCAGCTCTTTCAAAGAAACCAGCTTTATTAGTGACGTTAGCTCTTTCTCTTGCTTCTATGCTATCGTTAGGGTTATTTGGATCTAAACTCAAAGCTAAAGGTTGACCATTTGGATCAGTGGTCAGTGAGTCAAATTGCATAAGAGAACTTCTCGTAGCAGTACTTCCTTCTGAAGTCATTTCCACTATTCTAGCGTCAGGATTGTCTTTTGTAAGTAGTCTATGAGCAAAGTTAAATAACCTTTGTGTGAACATTTTGTTATCGCCATCTGCTGTGGTGAAAAAGTCATCAACACTCGTAGGTCCGTCTAACTGGTAACCTGACATATCTCTATTAGGTCCAAATGCTACTGGTTCATCTCTACCTTCAGCGTTAGTAGTAAAGTCAGTTCTTCTTATTCTATTAAAGGCAGCTTGGCTTCTTAGAGCTATAGCAAATACACTTATACGACCTGTCTCATTAACTATATCAGGTATAAGAGCATTTAAAGCGTCTACATATTCTCTAGTTATAGTCTGTTCTCTTTGCATAGGGTTGTTTGCCTTTGTCATACCGTAATCTTGAAGTATATAAGGTACCATAGTCCTTCTGGCTACCATCTGGTTAAGTATATTCTCTACAGTAGCCCAATAGTTATACATAGTAGGTTTAACTGAATAGAATCTAGTGTTCTGTACCACTACACTAAAGGCAAACATACCTAAAGACATAAGAGGCATAGTCTTTATAGCCCAGAACTTACCTAGTAAACCTATAGCTTCCAGTAAAGCACTACTGATAACACCTCTAGTCTGAAGTATAACTTTATCTACGTCAAAAGACTTCGCTAACCATGTTAACAAAGGAGCATAATTAGGCACACCAAATCTAAGAAAGATTCTCTGTTGGTTATCGTCTATAGCTTCAGAGTAATAATGCCCCATACCTAAACCGTTCTTATGCCCCATAGTACCTATACTTATATCTTGCCTAGAAGATATTCTTCCTTTGCTTCTTATATCGCAGTATCTAGTAAACTGAGGTTTAGGATTTACAGCCATACTCATACCGGGAGAAGTAGAAGTATACTTATAGTCAGCTGTACTGTAGTACCTATTCTTTCTTATGAAGTTAGCGTAATAAGCACCACCTTCTATGTCTCTATCAGGCACAATAAACGTCGATTTCATCCATTCAGAATCTTTAATCTGTGAAAGCTCACTTGTTCTTTTTGAAGTATCCGTTTTTGCAGTAATGAATTGCGATAAGCCTACCATAAGAAACTCCTTAAAAATCAAAAAATCTGAATCTTAAGCAAAAAAAGAACTCACTCTGCAGGTGTAATCCTGCAGAGTGAGTCTATTCATCAGTGAAAAAGTTCTTGCTGAGAAGCAGCTTTAGACGCTTCTTCTTGAGCAATTCTTGCTCGAGCAATATGCAGTAGATCTTGATAGCTAATCTTACCAAGTAGACTATTGCACAGAGTCCTTAGTACATAAGTGAAGATACGAAGTGACCAATCTTCTAAGCTATTTTGTTCTTTCAGTTGTTTAGTGATTTGATCAATGGTATAAGTAAGGTCTAGTTGTTCTAGAATAGCGTCCATGTTGACACCTAGAACATCTAGTTTCTCAATCTCTTCTGGATTAAAAATACATTTATCTTTGAACTCTTCAAAGCGTTCAAATGGTAACTGAACCTGAATAGAGAAACCTAGATGAACTTGATTAACTTCATCTGCTTGATCACCAACAAAGAAAGCAGTGTTTGCTTTGTTGAAATCAATGTCAAAGTCAGCTAGATCAATACCGATCTCTTCTTTAATTTCACGTTCAGCGCAGTTAAAGCAAGTCTGAGCCATATCAGAAATGTTCATGGCATAAGCCACTGTACCGTCTTCTTTATGAATAACTTCCGAAGAAACAATATCGCTAACAGTGTCAATGTGACCTCCAAAACCGATACTTGTCATACCAGCTAGGCGCTCTTCTGAACCTTCTTCTACCTTACCCTTACGCTGGTACTGAATAAAGACAAGTTTACCTGTGTCTTGATTTACAGCGAAAAAAGTAACATAAGGAATAACCTGTAAATAACGATTTACTGGATCTTCACAGATCTCACGGTCAATAAGACTAACTTCAATTGTTTTCTCTTTGTCTTCAATAATTTCTTTTGCTTGTTCAAAACTGTCAATGCAGAGTGCGACTTTCATGTTGTTTCCTTTGAATGAAAAAAAAGACAGAACCCTTGTGAGAGTTCTGTCGTATTTAAACCTTAGCCAGCTTTTGCTTCTTCGGTTTGTTTCTGAGTTTGTTGGTTCTCTGAATCATTTTTAGATTCTTCAGTTTCACCAACCATCGCCGCAATGATTTCAGCGATATTTTCTTCTAGACCAGGAAAATGTTCTTCCCAGTCGTACGCAGTTTTACTACCGCGATTCGGATCGAGAATGTGCTCGATCATGCTCTTAACTTCAGTTGGATATCTAATTGGATTAG
>SCLI03000425.1_pt1 | contig 26528 bp, 26 predicted proteins | sample 7268041 | NCBI WGS metagenome assembly SCLI03 (sample SAMN10721081, study PRJNA514188) | viral metagenome | isolation source: depth-stratified mine tailings core A | place: China: Fankou Pb/Zn Mine tailings | collected 2017-10 | reverse complement strand
TCAACAAATATGCTCTCTTCAGGCACCGCCAATGTGCGAGGCTTTAAAGTCACCCGTGATCAAGACCAACGCTTGCGTCTACCCATTGATCCTGAGTTAGAAACCGTTCAATCAGAACCACACGTGTTTACGCCTGATAGCACGGGCAAGATGAAGATTGCGCTCAATCGTGCCCCCTTAGCGGAAGTATTGCGTATCAGTGCCACGGCAGAAAAAACGCTGACCTTGACCCGTGGAGCCTATTCAGGTGGCAGTGATACCTTGCCCGATAGCACGGTGATTGAAGTCTTGTCCGTTAAGCAAAACACCATCAGCTACAGTGCCGGCGCCGATTACTCAACGGCGGGTGGCGTCATTAATTGGGCACCGACATCAGGCATTGAACCTGCCCCTGGTTCTAGCTACACAGTGAGCTACCGTTACATCAAACAACTCAACGCTGACGCCACTGATGATGTCAGTGTTACGGTTTCAGGAGCGGTGAGCAACACCATTGTGCAAATAGACTACCGATGGAAGCTGCCTCGTGTGGACAGTTTAACGCTCTCGCAAGATGGCACAGTAACTGTGGTTAAAGGGCTATCGGTGTCACGCAACGCTCAAGCCCCTGTTGTGGCAGGCGATCAACTGCGTTTAGTGAATATCGCCTACAACTGGTTTAGTGACCAATCCCCAATCGTTCAATCTGTTGGCGTGCGCACCGTCACAACGGCGGATATGCACAGCATGCAACAGCAGATTCGTAACCTCTACGACTTGGTTGCTCGCGAACAGTTAAAGAATGATTTAACGCTGCGGGAGTCGGCAAGTAAAAAAGGCATATTTGTTGACCCGTTTTTGGATAATGACCTGCGTGATCTGGGTGCCGATCAAACGGCTGCCATGGTTCGAGGAAGCTTGATGGCACCGCTGAGTGCGACAGCGGTGGGGCCATATCTAAGCTCGCCCAAAATCTTACCCTTTACCTTGCGCACCTTGTTAGAACAGAGTGCACGTACAGGCAGTATGAAAATTAACGCCTACGCTGCCATTGCGCCTATGCCAGCCACGGTGCTGCTCGACCCATCACAAGACTTCTGGGTGGAGACAAACAACCAATTCGCTAGTGATGTTACCAATACGGTCTACCAGAGCGTTAATCAAACTATTGGCAGTGGTGCCTTGCGTGAGATAACCACGGCTACCAACACGAGCCTCAATCGTGCGACAAGCTTGGATAGCAGTAAGTCACAAGCACTTGGTAACCTGCGTCAAATCAGCATTCAGGTGAATGCTAAGGGGTTTGGTAACAAAGAAACGGTATCAGCCATGCGCTTTGATGGTGTGGATTTAGCCTTGTCATCGGGGCTTGCAGCCGATAGCACAGGCGTGGTGAGCACCCGTTTTACCATTCCAGCCAATACGCCTGCCGGGACGAAACTGTTTGAGATCGAAGGCTCAGATGGCAGTTATGGCAGTGCGGTGTTTGTCGGACAGGGCAATTTAACAGTCAATACCTGGCGTAACCGTATTACTACCACCATTACAACCACGACCACAACACGTTGGTATGATCCACTGGCGCAGACTTTTGCCTTGCCTAGCGCTCAGATGGTGTCTGGGATTGATTTGTGGTTCACCGCCAAAGGCAGTCATGATGTGACGGTACAGATTCGTGAGACAAGTTTGGGTTTTCCCGCGCCTCGCGCCTTAGCAGAAGGGCGTATCAGTGCCGCATCGATTGTCACCAATGGTGCGACAGCTATTGTTTTCCAATCCCCAGTGATGCTGGATGCGGGCACAGAATATGCCATCTGTATCTTAACGGATGATACGACGCATGAACTGGCGATTGCCGAATTAGGAAAATGGGACAGCAGTAATAGCCGCTGGGTTACCAGTCAGCCTTATCAAATCGGTGTGTTGTTAAGTTCATCTAATAACAGTACCTGGACGCCTCATCAAGATAAAGACTTAGCCTTTCGCTTGTTGGCCGCCAGTTTTAGTCAACCCACGTTAACCCTCTCATTAGCCAGTAAAGTTTCGGTCAACGCGATGACGGATATGGTGCTATTTGCTACTGTAGAACGTCCTGCGACTGGCTGTGATATTCGTTTTATCGTCAGTCTTGATGATGGACGTCGTTTTAGTATTAACGAAGGCGCGGGGATTAGCCTACCTGATGCGTTTACTGGCAAGTTGGATGTGGTCGCTGAATTGTCGGGCAGCCGTGATGCATCCCCTGTATTAGCGCCCGATGTGCTGCTGGTCGTCGGCAGTATGTCAAATACGGCCTCCTATATTAGCCGTGCCATCACAGCGGATACCCATTTCACCGTGCAGGTCATTGCTGATGTCTACGCACCAGGCACTGCCTCTGTTGGTGTGTTGCTCGAACATGACCAAGCAGGAAACTTTGTCCCCGTCAGTTTTGACAGCGGCAGTCCTTTGGGTGATGGTTGGGTTGAAATGACCTACAAGGGTGAGGGTCTGGCAGGTATTGGCTTAGATCACGCCACGCGCATCAAGCTGATGCTCAATAACAGCCCAGCCTATCGTGCACAGGTCAAAAACCTACGCGTCATCATCACCTAAGGAAGCAAGCCATGGCCGAGCAAAGGACCCCGCGTGGTTATGCCTTGGTGCATCCTGACCATTTATTAAGTGAGGATGTGTTGCGCTTAAGACAAACCATCATCGACATCGATAGCGATATCACCATTCAATCAGCACGTATCAATGAGCACGAGGCGTTGTTGTCGGAACAACTTCATCGACAGCGCTTACGCAGTTTTCACCACTTTGACTTTTAAAGGAATAAATGATGGCAAAAGATCCCTTACTGCGTGACGCCGTCAAGGCGATCAAGCAAAAAATACTCAGTGCCTCCGATACTGCCAGCCCAGAAGAGCTTGCTTATTTGGGTACTGCTATTGATCGAATAGGTGGGCGCGGTTCACTGTTGGAAATGGAGGAACTTGGAGATGTTAAACAGCAAGAGTTGCTTACCCTTGCCGAACAAACTCAAACCGACACCCTCAATACCATTAACCAGACCGCTAATGAAGCCATCAGTGCTGTTGGTAACACCAAGAGCGCTGCTGAAAACAGTATTTTACAAACCAAAACGGATGCGCAAAGCGCGATCAATAAAACCAAGTCAGATGCCCAGGCAGCCATTGCGCAAACGGTGTCGGATGCACAAAACACGGTTAATCAAGCTGCGAGCACAGCTCAAACGGCAACAACTAAAATCGCTCATGATACGACGCTAGCGGTGGAACAAGCCGCGCAGTCAGCGATTGATGCCGCGAACGCCGCCAAAGATTCAGCGATGGCGACAGCAAGTAGTGCCGCTCATTCTGTTACCCAGCAATTGGTGTTTGGTGCCAAGACCTTTTTCTATATGCAAACCTAAGTCATCATCCTAAGGAAACATCATCATGTCATTACTCGCCACTGCGCTACCTAGCGCCAATAGCCTCACACAACTTTACACCGTGCCAACAGCAAAGCGGGCAGTGGTCAATATGACCGCTTGTAATCGCGCCACGAGTGCTGCGACCCTGCGTATTGCTTTTACCAGTAAAAGTACCCCCGTTGATAGTGAATATGTGGAATTTGATACCAGCATTAATGCCAATGACAGCATAGAGCGCACGGCCATTGCTCTAAGTGAAGGTGAGCATATTTTTGTGCAGGCTAACAGTGCCAGCGTAGCTTTTAATGTCTGGGGAATAGAGGAGATTGCTTAATGGGACGTTTTATCACACCAAAATCATTAACCCCAACCGATGTGCAAAGTATGGTGACGGTGGTTAAGTTTAAATCCACCCTCAATCCTGATCCTGCCGTTTTAGCAGAGGTAGGTGACTTATACCTAAATACCAGTACTGGCGAGTTATTCACCTGTACCTACAAGGGTGCCGTCAGCAAGGCCACGCGTTGGGCGGGCAGTTATAAAACGATGATTGGCTTTCCTGTCGGTCAACAGCTCGTTACCAGTAGCACCAGTTGGACAGTGCCAACGGGTGTCACCTCGATCGGGGCTGTGCTGGTGGGTGCAGGCGGTGGTGGTCATTATTCCTGGTCTAATGCTGCAGGTGGTGGCGGTGCATTGGCTTATGTTAATGCGATCCCCGTCACGCCAGGCGATACGATCAGCATTACGATTGGATCAGCGGGTGGTCTAGGCAGTAATGGCGGTGACACGATCATCAAAAATGGCGTCACCACCCTGTTCACAGCACAAGGCGGTAAATACAGCTGCACTTCAACATCCAGTCGCGCTAAACCCATCAGTGGCTCAGTGGCTTGTTTGGGTGGTATGGGCGGTATGTGTTCTGGTAATGGCTATGGCGGTGGTGGCGGTGCAGGTGGCTATGGCACCACAGCGGATGGCAGTGATGCCCGTGGCGGTGATGGTCAATATGGCGGATTGGGTAACTATTCAACCTTAGGGGCTTCAAACGACAGTTCAGCCGCTTATTACGGTAATGGTACCAATGGGGCAGGCGGAGGTGGTGCAGGCTATCAATCATCGACCTATTCCTTTGGTGGTGGCGGTGGTGTCAGTCTCTATGGTCGTGGTGCCAGTGGTGTTTGCGGATCTAACCCAGGCAACAGCTGGTATAACAGCAGCCAAACAGGCGGTAAAGGTGGATCTGGCGGCGCTAACGGTGCTGGTAACACCAACGGCAGTGAAACCATCTCTGGCAGTAATGCTGATATTCCAGGTTACACGGCTTACCACGGTTGTGGTGGTAAGTTTGGTGGTGGCGGTGCAGGCGGCGGGACCTCGGTATCAGGCAATGGTAATTTTTGTTTAGGTGGACAAGGTGGTGCGCGTATTGTCTGGGGACGTAATGTCGACTGGACGCAGGCAGTGCCTGATGTCACCGCCAGTACAGGAGTGGTATAAACATGGCATTTATTAAAACGATCGGTTCAGTCGTGATCGGTCCTATGGAGACAGTCAGCGATGAACAATTAGCGGATGGCTGGTTTGAGTACAAGGGTGTGCTCTACACCTTTAATGCTTGGGATGTGAAGAAGAAAAAAGTCATTGAAGACAGTGACGCTCTAGCCCAAGGTGTTAAAGAAGCTGTGTATCAACTCCTCGATACCAAAGCACGAGAATTTGACTACCGTGATATGAATGAAGTGGCTGGCTTTGCGGTACAAGCAGGCGAGTGGCAAAGCGAGGCGCAGGGATTACTTTCTTGGCAGACACAAGTATGGACAGCCGTCTATGCGGCGCTGAATCATCCGCCTGTTGGTGCGTTAAATACCTTGCTCTCAGCTTTGCCTGTCTTTGAACAGGGAGGTGTTGAATGAGCGATACCTATTTACATGGCGTTGAAGTCATTGACATTGATGATGGCATTCGTCCCATTCGTACCCTGAGTTCAAGTGTCATTGGTTTGGTCGGCACAGCGCCCGATGCTGATGCACAGCGTTTTCCCTTGAACACGCCAGTACTATTGACCTCGTTAACGCAAGCGGCGGCTTTAGGTAAGGCTGGATCACTGATGGCCGCAGTAGATGCGATTTATGATCAGGCGGGTGCGGTTGTTGTGCTGATTCGTGTGGACGCCGTTGAGGATGAGGTGCAGGCTTTCGCTCATGTCATCGGTGGTGTAGATGCTCAGACGGGTCATTATTTGGGCTTACATGCATTTTTATCTGCCAAATCTCAGCTAGGTGTGCAGCCGCGCATCCTCATTGCGCCTGGTTTTACCCATCAACGTCCTAGCGATCCTGATGATAGCCAGCGCCAATTGGCAAACCCTGTCATCGCTGAACTCATTGGTATTGCCGAGCGTTTACGTGCAGTGATCATTGCAGATGCACCCAATACCCATGATGCCGATGCCATCGCTTATCGCAAGGATTGGGGAAGTAAGCGCCTTTATGTGGTCGACCCTTTTGTTAAGGTGTTAAGCGGCACTGAAATTGTCAGCCATCCATCATCGGCACGGGTCGCGGGATTGATTGCAAAAACCGATAACGATAAGGGCTTCTGGTTTAGTCCGTCCAACCAGAATATTAACGGTATTTTAGGCACCCATCGTGCGGTGGATTTTGCTTTGGGGGATGCAACGGCACGCGCCAATCTGCTCAATGCCAATGAAGTCGCCACCATCATCTATGAAGATGGCTATCGACTTTGGGGAAATCGGACCTGCTCCAGTGATCCTAAGTGGGCTTTTCTGTCAGTGGTGCGTACCGCTGATATGATCAATGATAGCCTGTTGCGTGCTCACTTATGGGCAGTGGATCGCAATATCACTAAGACCTATGTTGAAGAAGTGATTGAAGGTGTGAATGCCTATCTACGTCAACTCAAAGCACAGGGTGCAATCTTAGGTGGTCAGTGTTGGGCAGACCCCGGCCTTAACAGCCCCACGGCTATCGCGGATGGCAAGGTGTACTTTGATTTTGACTTTACGCCACCGTTTCCTGCAGAGCACATTACCTTCCGCTCACACCTGGTGAACGACTATATGGTCGAAATCCTAGCCAAATAAGGAGGCACAAAATGGCCATTCAACTTCCTAAAGTCATGAAAAATCTTAACCTGTTTATTGATGGACGGGGTTACGCAGGACGTATTGACGAAATAGAACTACCCAAGCTCACGATTAAAACTGAAGAGCATCGCGCCGGCGGTATGGATCTACCCATTGAATTAGATATGGGTATGGAAAAGTTAGAGGCGACCATGACGTTATCGGACTTTGATGCCGAGGTATTTAAACTGTTTGGTTTGGTGGGCAATCAAAGCATTGCTTATACCATCCGAGGTGCCATTCAGGCACAAGGAGAACCTTCACAAGCAGTGGTCATTAACCTACGTGGTGGTTGGAAGGAGCTTGATGCAGGAACCTGGAAACCTGGCGATAAAAGCAGCGTCAAAGCAGCAGTCACCGCTAATTATTACAAGCTGACTATCGATGGTACCGCCGTGGTTGAAATTGACGCCATTAACTTGGTACGCACCATCAATGGCGTGGATCAGATGGCTAAGATTCGATCGGATATTGGGTTGTAAAAGGAGCAAAACATGAAAAGTATGATCACATTAAATTACCCTGTTGAATGCGATGGCTTGCCCATCAAAGACATCGCGTTGCGTCGCCCCACTGTCGGTGATCATTTGTCTGTGCAAAAGATGACGGCGAGTGATGCCGAAAAAGAGATTCGCTTGATTGCCAATCTTAGTGAGTTACCGCCCGAAGTGATTTATCAACTGGACATGAAAGACTACGCCGCCATCCAAAAGGTACTCGGTGATTTTTTGTCATAGAGGGCAGCCAACTCAAAACGCTAGTGGTTGAGCTCGCGCTTTATACCCATTGGGCGCGCGCTGAGATACTTGCCATGGAAGTGGACGATTTTCTCGATGCGCTGATGGATGCTCGTACCTTATCTCATCCTGCTACCGTCTAACCATAACGGTTTATTTTTGTGAGGGCTCATCATGGCCACTAACTACCCACTTCAAGTCACCATTGGTGCCAGCGTCGCAGCTTCTTTAGGTCAAGCACTCAAAGAAGCCCAAAACGGCATTGGTCAGCTGGGTAAAAGTATGGATGCCATGAGTGGCAAAAAAGCCAATATCGATCGTTTAACGGCGTTAAAGCAACAAGCGGTGGGAGCGGGTAAGGCATGGCGTGACGCACAAAACGAAGTACACTTCTTGCAACAGCAAAAACTGAATGGCAACATCACTTCAAAAGGACTGGATAATGCCAGAGCGCGAGTCAGCGGTCTTCAAGATCGCCTATCTTCGCCCGACTTGTCCGATAAGGTTCGAGAAAAACTGCAAGCACAACTGGCAAAAGCCCAGGAGCGTTTTGCTACCCATCAAGCCAAAGTCGATAGCACATTCGCCAGTGAGTTAGCGCGCGCTGCACAAGCAGCCGCAATCGCTAAAGATAAATTCATACAGAGCAAATCGTCAGCCGATGCCCTAGCGCAATCCTTGCAACGTGCTGGCATAAACACCAAAAAACTCGGTGATGAATCAAGCAAGTTAGGCTCAATACTTGAAACCTTGAAACAGAAAACGGAATCCTTAGCCAAAGCTCAAAGTGCTCAAACACATAATCTTGATGCCCGAAGAGCCTACCGAGATCAAGCCATGGACGTGGTAGCGCTGGGTGCTTCTTTGTATGGCGTGATGAAACCAGCTATTGAATTTGAGTCGGTGATGGCGGATGTCGGTAAGGTCGTTAATTTTGAGAGCAATGATGAATTTAGGCAGATGGGTGCAGACATCCTGGCTATGTCGACTCAGATTCCCATGGCAGCGCAAGGCTTGGGCGATATCATGGCAGCCGCAGGTCAGGCAGGGATAGTAAAAGCAGAACTGCGTCAGTTCACCGAAGATGCCGCCAAAATGGGTGTCGCCTTTGACATCTCAGGTAAAGAAGCGGGCGCCGCCATGACAGGGTTACGTAGCATCTTTCACCTGTCTCAAACCGATGTTGTGAGCTTGGGTGATGCTTTTAACCATTTATCCAATAATATGGATGCCAAAGCCAGCGATATGCTCAATATCAGCAATCGTGCTGGTTCCATGGCGGCGATGTTTGGGCTAACAGGCGCACAATTGGGTGCTTTGGGTGCCACCTTCTTAGCGTTAAAGTCACCACCCGAGGTTGCGGCAACAGGTATCAATGCCATGATGCTCAAACTGGCCACTGCCGATAAGCAAAATGCCAAATTCCAAGAAGGACTCTTTGCGGTAGGCATGTCGGCAGAGGTGATGAAAAAGATGATTGGCGAGGATGCACAAGGTGCTTTATTAACCTTCTTAAAGGCCGTCAAGAAAACGCCAGATGTCATGGGTACCCTATCGGATTTATTCGGCCTTGAGTATTCTGATGACATTGCAAAACTCGTTAACGGCTTAGATACCTACGAAAAATCACTGCAACTGATTGGTGAACAAAGCCAATACGCAGGTTCGATGCAAAAGGAATATGCTACCCGATCTGCCACCACGGCCAATAATATCCAGCTGTTACAAAATCAGATGACCCGCTTGGGTATTACCATTGGCAATGCACTGCTGCCTGCATTGAATGGGGTTGTTGGTGTTTTTATGCCAGTGATTGACAGTCTGTCATCCCTAGCAGAGCGTTTTCCGATGGTGACACAGGTATTGGTCGGCGGTGTTGCTGGGCTTGTTGTCTATAAGATCGCCACCATTGGCTTGGGCTATGCTTGGACATTTATTAAAGCGCCACTGTTAGCAGCGAATGTTGCCTTTGCAAAGGCGCGCTTAGGGCTTGCCTTACTACAGGCACAAACCCTAGCTGCTTCAGGAAACTCAGGCATATTAGCAACAACCTGGACGGCCGTAACCATGGGGTTGCGCACCATGACTACACCCATTGTTGCTGCAGGCGCCGCCTTCAGAGCCTTGGCGGTATCGATATGGGCAAGCACCACTGCACTGTTAGCCAATCCCATTACCTGGATGGTCATCGGTATCGGCGCTGCCATAACAGGGATGGTGTTGGTGGTGCGAAAATATCTCGATCCCATTACCGCCTATATCGGTGGTGTGTTCAACGGCATCAGAGCCGTGATGCAACCTGCTATCGATTCTTTATCAGCAGTTTTTGCACCACTGGCGTCTGTCAGTGAAGCATTAGGCGTCACCCTTGGCTGGATCGCAGATGGCATCAGTCAGGCAGTGAACTGGTTTAGCCAATTGCTGACACCTGTTACCTTGACTACGGGTGAGTTTAATCGCATTAGTGCTTCAGGTAAGCGTGTGGGTGAGGTAATTGGCAGTCTGCTTTATGGCGCGTTCACCCTGCTAACCTTACCGATCAAAGCGGTTGGGCTGGCGATTGGTTTGTTGATGGATGGTTTTACGATGATGACCAGTTTTAGCCCTTTAGAGAAGATTGAGGCTGCTTGGCAACCTGTCGCCGAATTTTTGTCGGGACTGTTTGATGGTATTCGCAACACCATCGGTAATGCGATGAACTGGATCACAGATAAGCTCTCTTGGGTATCGGATAAAGCGCAAGCGGTAAGAGGGCTGCTGGGTTTGAATGACCAGGCGTCAGCGCAACCCAATGCAGTTATTGGCAACGCAATCCCTCAAGCCGTCTCTGTTGGTGAGGCGATGCGCCAAAGCGCTATCAGCATTAAGCAATCTCCCATTGCAGCGTTAACAATGCCAACGCCACAACCAGTGGTAAGCAATCAACATAGTGCCACAACCCAAAATGTCACGCTCAGTCCTACCATTACTATTCATGGCAGTACAGACCCACAAACCACCGCAGCACTAGTGGATGCTCGGGTGAGAGCCATGCTCAAAGATGCGCAACGCAGTCATAGTGCCATGCTGTTTGATTAGAGGAATATGCCATGAACCGCATCATGCTTACCTTAGGTGATTTTAGGTTTGAGATGCACACGCTTGCCTACGAAAAACTGTCGTTATCTCAGTCCTACCGATGGTCTGCACAAGCGCGTATTGCACGCGACCCAGCGCTTCAGTATCTTGGCCGAGAAACAGCCATCATTCAACTTGATGGTGTGTTGCGCCCTAACGGGTTGATTCGTGGCAGACTGTCACATATTGAAACGCTGCGCGCTATGGCAGATAAGGGAAAACCACAGTTGTTGGTCGATGGGCTTGGACGGGTGTGGGGGAAGTGGGTCATTACGGACATTAAGGATGATCGCACCTTGTTTGTCGATGATGGTCAAGCCAGAGTGATTGCATTCAATCTAACATTGAAAAGCTATGGGGAAGATGGTGCCGCGCTTCAAACCTTTGGTTATGGCAGTAGCGCATTGGGTTTTGTTGCAGGATTGGTTGCAAAAGAAAAAACAAACCCTGTTGGCATGAGTACGACTGTCGCCAGTGTTAAAAGTGTCTCTGGCTTAGCCAGTTTAGTGGGGGAAGATAATGCCACGTCGTTGACCCGCGCTTGGAACAGCCTGAGCAACATGCGTAGCAGTATAAATGACGCAACGAATCTCGCCAACCAAGCCTATAGTCAGTACGGTGCGGCCAAAAACTTGATGGCGCAAGCGCAAAACATCGCGCAAACGCTGCAATCTTTACGCAATGCTGATGGCATGCTCAATCAACTTAACACCCTTAATGGCGCATCTAACCAATTGGATAACCTGAGTAGTGGGGTGGTGATGCGATATGACCAGATTAACAATACGACATCTCAAGTTATCAGTTCGACCAGTCACCTGCTGAGCTGATTGAATTAGGAATCACACATGAAACTGGTCATTGCAAGCGATGGCGATATGCTCGACACCTTAGTATTCAAACACTATGGACGACATGATGTATTAGAAATGGTGTTACAAGCCAATCGCCATCTTGCCACAGCGCCCCTTACATTAACTGCAGGCACGCTCGTTACCTTACCAGATATTCCGCCGCCACCTGAAAAACCCCTCGTTAGGATATGGACATGACGCCTGCTTTTCGCATTGTTGCAGACAACAAGGATATTAGTGCAGCCGTGAAGGATCGCTTGCTTGAGATGGTCATCATTGATGAAGCTGGCATTGAATCGGACAGTATCAAGTTGAGTCTGGATGATCGGCGTGGAGAGGATGGCAGTATTGCGCAATTGCCGAGTATCGGTACTAAGCTCTCTATCTCGTTAGGCTATTTGGAAACCAGCCTCATCAACATGGGAAGCTATGTGGTGGATGAGATTGAAATCCGTAGCCCACCCAGAACACTGGATGTAACAGCCAAAGCAGCGGATATGACAGGGGCATTCAGAAGCCCTAAAACCAGATCTTGGGATGATATGGATGATAGCGAAGCACTCACACTAGGCAAGATCGTCAGCGTCATCGCCGCAGAGCACGGCTATATCCCCAAAGTCGACCCTGCCATCGCCAGCATCCACTACGATCACATCGATCAAACCGAAGAATCAGACATGAATTTGCTCACGCGATTAGCGGACAAGGTCGATGCCATTGCCAAGCCTGTTGATGGTCATTTATTGCTCTATGACAAAAGCTCGGTTAAAAGCGTATCGGGTAGCGATGTTCCCGACATGACACTCACTGAACCACAACTCATCGAGTGGACTTATCGTTATTCTGCCCGCAAACCAGCAGGCAAGGTGAGTCATGATAACAGCCAGGATACACCCATGGTGACAGGCGGCATCAAAGCCTACTACTGGGATTTCGCTAAAGCCGAGCGACAAGAAATCACCATTGGTACGGCTCCATTTGAAGTCTTGCGTCATGTTTATAGCACCCAGTTGGATGCAGAGCGTGCGGCAAAATCTAAAAAGAACACTGGCGAGCGCCTGCAAGGCGAACTCTCTTTTAGCCTGCTTGGCAATGCTAGCCTCATGGCCGGTGGCATCTTAACCCTAGGCTTGAGATCAGGCATACCCAACCGATGGCGCATGACCCGTATTGAGCATCGTTTGAACAATGCTGGCTATGTCAGCCGTGTGGACTGCGAGCGTTTCAATTAACCGATAAGGACAAATAATAATGGACGATCTTACCGAACGGGTCATGCGTCTGGAACATGGCTACACCCATCTCGATAAAACGCTCACCAAACTTGATGCCACCATGGAAAAGCAGGTTCAGAGCAACCTAACCCTCTCGCATGCTATTGCCGAGTTGACCAAAGAAATCTCCCGTCACACCACTGAAAACGACCAAACCTTTGATCGTATTCATCGACGCATTGATGATATGGACAAACTCATGAACGCGGTACGTGATGACTATCGTGAGACCAAAACACGACTCTATGCTTACGGCGGCATCCTCACCCTCATTATCACCCCAGCGATGACACTGCTGATCAAACACTTCTGACAAGGAAAACACCATGAAACATTTTGATAAACGTCTATTCTGGTTGTTCGTGCCAGCGGTTGCCTTTCTTTATCTCGTCAATGACGGCTTATTGATTGAATTTATCAGCGTACTATCGCTTGGACTTTTAGTGGCAGGATTAACACATCTGATTCGCAAAGTGCTGCTGCCTTATATCGACATGGGTGATATGGCAGAACAAGCCAGTCTCACCCCAACAGGGAGTGGCTTAATCTTCTTGGGTGCTTCCATTATGGTGGCTGCCTTTGCCATCATGACCAGTCTACTGATGAGCACAGGTCATTAATCTTGGTCATAGACGGAGGCTGAGCATGGATGCTATACCAGTGAATGCAAACCATTATTTACCATTACTTAAGCAAGAACAATTGCACTATTGGCCAGGGCATCACCATCCTAGTCTATTAGCAGGACAGGTTGAAAAAGAAAGTTGTGTTACCCTGAAATCCAAAAAATGCTGGTCACCCACAGCAGAATTGAAAACCAGCCGTGAATGGGGTGTTGGTCTAAGTCAGTTCACTAAAACAGCCACCTTTGACGCCATTGAGGAAATCAAAGCCAAACATCCCCAGATCAATTGGGGTAATTGGGGCTTCAATACCAACCCTTACCAAGCCCAATACCAACTGCGTGCACTGGTTGTTTACATGCGAGACATCAGCACTCAGATTAAAAACACCCACAGCATCGACGATAACTATCGTATGGCCTTGTCCGCTTACAACGGGGGATTGGGTGGATTGCGTAAAGACCGTCTTAAATGCAGCATGACCCCCAACTGCAACCCAGCTATTTGGTACGGTCATGTTGAACGCACCAGCATCAAATCCAAAAAGCCAATCAAAGGCTATGGTCAAAGCTTTTTTGATATCAACCGTGGCTATATCCGACAAGTTTATCAACGAGCCCAAAAGTACGAGGGCAGACTATGACTCATCCAAGATTTTACCTAACACTGATCGGACTCATCATCACCTTTTTTGCTGGTTGGAACATCAACGGCTGGCGGTTAAACGCAGAAATAGCCCAACTACACGTCACTTGGAATCAAGCCTACAGCAATCAAGTACAACTCACACTCAATACCGAACGTGATCTCACCAAGCTTAACCAACAACTGGAGACAGACCATGCCACAACCCAGCAAAAGATTCATCAGTTATACACTGATAACCGCAGTCTTGCTCAGCAACTTGGTGGGTTGCGCGACCCAGCCAGTGCCAATTGGCGCACCCTGTCCAAAACCAACACCTCCTCTGATTGTGCAAACACCACCAGCGAAGGGAGACTTTCAGATCAGGCTACGCAATTTCTTCTTGAGCTTGCCCGAGATGCCGACAGCGCAGCAGAATATGCCAACACCTGCCACCAATGGGCAATCGGTGTCACACAACAACTGAATCAGCCGTGATACCATAACCCACAAAACAACCCCAAGGAGAAACCACATATGGCACGTTTATCAAAAAGCGATCTGATTGATCTGGTTGCGATTGAAGCCAATACCACCAAGGCACAAGCTAAGCAGATGCTAGAAAGTGTTATGGCCGTGTTTAGCCAACAACTGATTAAGGGCAATGAAGTCGTTACCCCAGAGCTAGGAACACTCAAAGTGACCACCCGAGCAGCGCGCGCAGGCAAAAACCCACAAACAGGTGCCGTGATTCAGATCGCTGAGAAAAAGAGTGTGAAGCTATCTGTTGCCAAAGGTTTGTCAGACGCGCTCAACAAGTAACCACTTGAGTAGTCGTTAGCATCAATCCCCCGATCTCACTGCCTTCACCGGTGGTGGGGTCGGGGGATTTTTGCATTATAGGGTGGTCAAATTTCAACGCTGACACCTGGTCAAATTTGGATGCTGATTCACAGTTATGTCTACGCCCAACAAAATTACATGCTGATTGTTGATTAGCTTATAGCATCCCGCCAAGTCAAAAATTCAGATCTACGTAAACGATACCGAGCAACACTCCCTTCATGCAAGTTAGTTAGTGCATCTGTCAGCATTTGTAAAAAAATCTTGTGATCGTTTGGCGCGGCATGCTTATCAGCTTCAGTGTTGAGAACAGTATTAGTGATTGGTTGCAAGTTTTGAACAATAGATTGCACTGCTTCAATAATCGCTTCACGATATTTTATCTTGGCAGGGTCGGGTGCAATCATGGTTTGCGTGATCGCCAGATAACGTTGGCATGAACGTTCGTAAGCCCAAACAAAAACGTCTCGCAGTAGCTCAATTCGATTTAATTCGTAGACACCCAGTGTACCCTCTATGTATGCACGCTCAGGTACATCAATAAACGACAGAGGGCAAAGATTGTGTTTGATTAGCGGAATATTGACACCGATGCGCGAGACGCGCTTATTCACGTCCTCAAATGGTTGCAGGTAGGGGAGTTGCACCATTAAGAAAAATGCTTGCTCAAAGGGGTCTCTAATCGCGGATGCCTTCTCAAGTAATAATAAAAAGCAGTCTTCTAATATTTGTGGCATAGCGATTGGATGGAAAACAGTGCCAGAAATATCTACGGGGCGTTTGCGTAAGCGACCACTGGCGGCTGGATCAGGCATTAACTCTTGAGATAATACTGCATGCAGGTTTTTGAAAGTGAAGGGATCAAAAGTAACGTCGTCTGCATTTTCAATCAACATTTCAATTGCTGCTTTGTGATTCAAGATCATTTGTGTCTCAATAGCATCCTTGCCTTGAGCGACCTGTCCGAACTCAATAAGATTTTGCGTATCGAGACGACTATAGGTATTACCTTCTAAGCGAGAAGATGCCCACGATAAGTCGACTAGTAGTCGATCTAAGATGTCGCGCGCGTAGGTTCCTGCAGGACGTTCACCGACAGATGTTCTTCCCATTTCATGTAGTTGAGGACGCAAAGATTCGGACAAATAATAGGTTTCATTCGGTTGATAATCTTCTAAAAACTCACGTTGGTAGCCGATAGGTCGGCGGTACATTAATGGCTGACGTACTGCATCGCGAATATTTGCTCCTTCTGTTGAAGTGGGAATATATATTTCGGCTGTACCGATGGCCTCAATACTAATTGAGGCCGATCCTTCTAAAGATACAGTACGAGCTGAGGTTGATTTGTAGATGAAAGACGTGCTTTCCCCCTCAGTTACGAGACGCTGGTCCGTGATGAGTTTTTGTAAACGACGCTGTAGTGTTCGTCGGTTGATTGCGATACTGTGCTGTTTCTGCAGCTCACTTTCTATACTGCTAATGCCTATGCCATTAGGATGGCTGCTCACAATCCTTTCTATTAATTTTAGTTCTTCTGCTGGTGTTACGTGTGACATGAGTTAGCACTCCAAAGGATGATTTGTCATGCGGTGTCACGAGAGCGCGACAAAAGCACGACACTATTATGTCGTTCGATATGTCACGTTTCAAGTTAATAGTGTCATTTTTGGACGAAACGTTCATGTAGTAGCCCTTCTACCCACCAAATTACCAACCACGTTAGCCGCATCAATCAGCGCTCCAGGTGCTAAATGTGCATACCGCATGGTGACTTTCGGATCATGGTGACCTAGAAGTTTTTGCACCTCATACAGTGAGCGGCCATTATTTACGAGAAAGCTCGCAAATGAATGGCGCAAGTCGTGCAATCGTACATCGCTCAAACCAACGCGATTACGAATCGTATCCCAAGCACAGAAAATAGAAACAGGCGGCTTCTTGGTTTTGGGGTTAAAGAATACCCAAGGTATATCTGTCTGGCGAGGTAGTTGATTGAGTAAGCTAATAGCTGCGTCAGACAGAGGTATGTGACGTGGCTTTTTCGACTTAGAGCGCTCTGCTGGTACGGTCAGCAAGCGGCGGTTCATATCAATTTCATCCCAACGTGCATTTAAGACTTCACATTTGCGCGCGCCTGTATAAAGTAACAGACGAACGACCTGAGCAACCTGCTTATTAGGATTGGTGTCGAGCTCATCAAACAATCGTTGAACCTCGTCTTGTGTTAGATAACGTTCACGCGCGCCGTTGTCTTCAAAATGCTCAACGCCATTGCAGGGGTTGGTATCTTTGGGCAACACATCCCATCGAATGGCACAGTTGTAGATGAACTTCATTAGTACCAGCATTCGATTGCATGAGCCAGCAGCGTAACCCTTCTCAAGCACGCTATGGTGAAAGGCAAGGACATCTGAGCGGGTGATACGGTTCATCTTGAATTTACCAAAAACTGGCAGTAGGTGATGGCGCAGCATGATTTCATCAGTTTGCCATGAACGTTTACGGGTTTTTGCATAAGGCAAATAACGATCTGCCACAAACACCCCAAACGTCGGAACATCATGAAAGCGATGAACCTCTACCGAAGGATCACCACCCTCATCAAGCATTTGACGCATCGCTAATGCTTTTGAACGAACTGCATCCAGAGATATGTCATCAGATCGTCCCAAGTTAATCATCTTAATCTTATTCGCGGTATCGCGGTAGCGGAAGTAAAAGGTCGCGTTGCCACTGTATCTTAACTCCAGCATGAGTCCTTTGATATGAGGGTCGAAATATCCAACAGCACCAGAATTAGGTACAAGCTGTGACATCCTTTTCATAAACTCCATAGACAATGATTGTGTGGGCATACGGTAACTCCAAGATTGATTTTCAACCACATGTTACGATAGAATGAATCTAAAAGGACATAAAAAGAATCTAATTAACTACAATTTTTTCATAATAGGAATCGTCATGATCGAAGGAAAACAAATCAGAGCAGCAAGAGCATTGCTGGACTGGAGCCGTGATGATCTCATTGCTAAAAGTGGTGTGTCGCCATCAGCGCTGCTGAGGCTTGAAAATGGACTAGCAGACAGTCGAAGCTCAACGCTTAACAAGATTGTTAAAGTTCTGACTGATGAGGGCATTGAGTTTATCAGCCAACCAGATGGAGGTATTGGCGTTTTGATTAGATCAAAGCAATCAAAGTAAAGCTTAAAATTAAATCTTAAAAGACGTTATAAGAGTCGTATTGTGCTGAAAGACGGCCAAAACAAAGAGCCGTATAAAACTCCTAAATCAATAGTTTAGGTGGCTTTTAGGATTATAAAGACATCTAAATCGGAAAGTTGGTTGAGAAAAATTTGGCATAATCAATTTTTAAATGGTTTATAAGCTGCTTTAAGTGTTTGATAAGATACAAAATAAGTTCTAAAGGAATTAAAAAGTGTCTATTTAGAGTGGGAAAGCAGTTGGTAAAGCTATAAAATTTGTAATCAAAGTGCACTAACCATTTGATTGATAAAAGGGTAGGGACGAGGCGTATTATTATGCTCACTACTGGTGTGGATAACATCAATGGCACCGCTGGCAATGACACTATTATTGCTGACAATACCGGTACTGACCCACAGTTAACTGCTGCGGATCAAGTTAATGGTGGTGCTGGTGTAGATACCGTTAAAATTTACCAAAAAGCAGCAACAGATCTAAGCACTACAGTGTTTGGTACAATGACTAACGTGGAAAAGGTTTATATCAACAGCGGTGCGCTAACTGATACTAAAACATTAGATGTTTCAGGCATGTCAGCGGTTACTGGCCTAACTCTTGATAGTCCAGCAGCTATGGGTAATGGTCATGCTTTTACTATCAAAACTACTGCGACTCAAGACGTGTCTTTAACTAAAGTAAATGGAACTGGTACGGGTGGTAATAATTCAACTGTAAATCTAAACGGTGCTTCAACTGTTACTGTCAATGCTGTTGGTACTACCGCTGGTACGTTAACTTTAGATTTAACTTCTACTGGTACAGCGTTAACATTGAATACTACTGGCGCAGCAAGTACCGTTACTTTAGCTAACACAGGTGCTAAATTATCAACTCTGACGATTGCTGGCGATAAAGAGTTAACGTTAACTGAATCAGTTGATGGTTTGAAAACAATCAATGCTTCAGCGGCTACAGCAGCCGTTAAGGTGAATGCTTCAGGCGCAACAATTGATAAAACTTTTGCCTTCACTGGTGGTTCTGCTAATGATGTGTTAACTGTAAAAGCTGGTGCACTTTCTACTGCTGGTTTTGTAGGTTCACAAATCGATATGGGTGCGGGCACTGATACATTGGTTATCAATGATACAGCTCCAGCTGCTGCCGATTACACAGCTATTAACGCTATTAAAGGTTTGGAAATTGTACAAGCTGGTGCAAACAACACCACATTTGACATGTCTAAATTGACACTCAATAAAGTTGCCTTCGCAACAGCACAAGGTACAGCTACTAATTTAGAGTCAACAGATACGGTTCTTGCTTACGCTGCGATGGGAACATCATTGACTATGGGTGGAGCTGTTGGTAACTCAACTGCTAACTTAGTAATTGGTAATGAAAGTGTTAAAGCTGCAGCTGGTTTTACCATTGCTTCATTAGTTACAACTGGTTTAACCAATGTTAACATCAAGTCTACTGGTGATGGCACTGCTGCTAACGTAATCACAGCTATGACTAACAACGACAACTCAAACGTTGTTATTACTGGTGCTAATGACTTAACTATGGCTCTTGCTGCTGGTACTGCAACCGGTAGTAAAGTCGATGCTAATGCTTTCACTGGAAAATTAGCTGTGACTGGTAGTGGTTTTGCAGACGTGATTATCGGTGGTTCAGGCGCAGATACTATTACTGGTGGTGCTGGTGCAGATACTATTACTGGTGGTGCTGGTGCAGATAATTTTGTTCTAACTAATACCACTGATGGCGGTATTGATTGGATCAAAGATTTTGTTGCTGGTACAGATAAGATCTTTACTACCAACAATGCAACAGCAACAACTAAAGTATTAGCTATCGCTGATAAAGGTGCTTTATCAACAACTACTTACGCAACTTTAAATGATGCGGTTGCAACTTTTGCTGCGGCTGGTGTTAATGCAACGGAAGCTCTTAAAGCATATACATTTACTTACGGTTCTGATACTTATTTGATCGTAGATAATGGTACTGCAGGCTATCTTGTTGGTACAGATACTCTGGTTAAAATTACTGGTATTTCTGGTACATTGACAGTTAATGATATTTTCAACGCATGATAATCTCCCCGGAGACAAGCACCCGCCCTCGGGTAGGTGCTTGAAGCAATTACGCCTTCCCTGAGTCAGCTTAGCTCAACTTAGGGAAGAGAGACTAACCCTCATCAGTAATGGTGGGGGTTTTTCTTTAAGTGCCTTGGTTCAGGGTATTTACAGAAAAGCAGAGTCTCTATAATCCTCTCTATTAAACGATCTTTAACAAAACAACCAATCGTATCGCTTTATTGCCAACATCGATTCTAGCGGATTTTAGACGGTAATGCATCGTGTATTGAGTGGTGATTAAAAACATACACTCTAGCAATAGTCTTATTAAATCAATTACCTACACGCCTTAACACTTTGCCGTTTTAGGATAAAATCAGTTCACTTGCCAGAGTCCTTGCTTTAGGTTTATGAGTGTTGTGCTAAACGATACCCCCCGCCATCGGTTGCCGATAATGAGTCTATCGCCCTTCAGCTTCGCTCAAGAGTATCTTAGCTAGTTTCGTTATCCTATCTATGGTCTGACCAGCTTCGCTCGTCACAAGGCTTGTGGGTTCGTTGTTGGCTACTTCGGCTATCTATTCCATTAGCTAACTGCCTTGACCATGCCTGCAAGCTTCGACAATTCACGATAACTAAAGTAAGGCACAGGGTTTCTACTTTCGTTATCTCACATTGTCGAAAGTAATGGTTACATTACTAAGCTTGTTGGCATTCTGTTACTCGTGCCAGAGAAGCCCTCAACTTCGTTCAGGGTGTTGGTGGTGTTGGTGGTAATTGTCGCCATGCTTCGCAAGGCTCTAAAAGGCTCTTTAATCAATCTTGGTTAATAAGCTATACCTATCTGGCCTTTTTATCTAATCGTTCACCATAGATCATTAAAATGCGTTTTAAGTGCTGTTTGTTGTATCAAGCTAGCGGGTTTTGTTGGTTGCTAATTTACCTATCTACCTATCTATCAATGACTTACCTTCACCTCAAAGCCCGTCCTTTCAAAAATCCGCTGTTCAAAGTCCGCTAATGGAATCGAATGCCGACTGTAAACCGCATCATGTACTGGAATACCATCAGGGGTTAAGCTGAGCATGGCATCGCGAATCTGCTTCTCGTAATAAGTCCATATGAAAAAGAACACACTCGACTTTTTACGTTCAGTCTCATCATCTAATCTATGGGTACTTTTCCAATCCATCTTGTCATCGAATATCTGCCTGGTCTGGTTGAGTGCCATTTGCAGTACCTGTGGCTCATGTTGGGCAATCAAAGCAATCACCTCACGTCTTAATAAGTCCGAATCCTCACTAAAGGCAGCTAACAAGGGATGTTGCTCACTATGTTTACTGCTTCCGTTAGCATAAGCGGTTAACAAGGCTTTAACTTCATCAACAGGCATAGCTAAGTCAGCACTGATTTTCTGGCGTAACTCCCGCTTAAAGTCACGGTCAAAGCCATACTGAAAAATCAGATTAAAGCGACTAAATAACTCAGGGTCGGCACTGTAACGATACAACAACCCAAAGCAAATAATTTGAATGGCACTGCTCATATCATAGTTAATAAAGCCCAATGCCTTACGTTCATCACTTTTAAGGCTGCTGAGCACATTATAACTGCGACCTATGTGATGATTGGTCTGAGCCAAGTTAGCTAAGGAAACAGCAAGGTAACGGTCATAGGGTGAAAAGTCAGCTTGGTTTAGCAATAGCAGCAATGACCCCATACTCAAGCTACCCAACATATCAAGTGATACCAACATATGACAAGTTTCTGGTGCTGGTGGTTGCTCATGTGAGGTTACAGTTATTCCCGAACATACGAGGAGTGGTATATGATCGGTGAAATGTGTAACCTGACTATGACTCGACTGGTAGTTACCAATGAAGTTTAATAAATGAGTCACCGAAGCACTAACCACCTGATGGGCTAATGGGGTTAATGACCAACGCTTAGCATAGTGACCAGACAAGTAACCATTAGATCGCTTAAATAGTTGGTCAACGAAAGCGACTTTATTCAAACCCGACAACAAGTACTGAGCGTCTTTATTCTGGTTATGAATGGGTGTACCTTCGTTGCCTTTTCTCACCAGTATGCTGGCTGATAAACCCACAAAAGCACCACCCACCTTCATTACCTTCTGACGTTGACTCACATTCCCAATTAACGATAACTCATACCGAAGCACAAAACCCGCTATCGCTCCCAATATCGCCGCCATCTGATGAGGACTCTGTTGATGTGAGCTAATCGCATCATCAATATAGGTCTGTAATATCCTTTTGTTCACCTGATTCAGCTCAGTCATACTCGGCACTACTGCTAAGCTGGCATAAGCCGCAATCTGAGCCTGATACTGACCAATGGTTTTACGGGAAAATCCCGCTAATCTTGCTAACTCAACATCGTTTGTATGGGTTAACAACTGTTGATGGTTAAGAACCCGAATCACCACAGCGAGTTGATCGGGTAATTTTTTTGAAATAGACATCGTAAAAGCTCCTTAGGGCAACTGTGCTGGTGAAAAAATCCGATAGGCTACTTTTTATGTCGTTTTGGTTTGCCAGGCAGTCGGTTTCTGGACTGTTTTTGCTTCCGGCAAGCACAGTCGGAGCTTCCTTCGGTTGAAGGTGTGCTCAGGATTGGAGGATGTCGGAATTTCAGACGTGACAGCACCTCGGCTGTCGGCACCGATGACCGTGACTCGCCAACTTGTCAGCCGAGAACTACGCTGCCCAGCGATAGCTGGAGTGCAGGCCGCCCAGCCACTTCTGGCGCACGAGTTTGCGCGGTGTCTTGAAGAAGTCGGGATCGTTGGCCGCAGGGTTGTTCGTCACATCCGGCAAGACCGGCGGCTCCGTGCCACAGGCCATGTGCGGCCTGGCTGTGTTGTAGTACTTGCGGAATTCGGCGAGCAACCGATTCAGATGGCGGTCATTGACCGGCTGGACATCACGCAGCAGCTCGTCGGCCAAGGTGCGGTGGAAGCGCTCCACGACCGCGTTCTGCCACGGACACTTGTAGCCAATCCGGATAGTCTTTATTCCCATGGCCGGAAGCGTCTGTCTGACGATCGGCAAGAAAATGCTGTCCCTGTCCATGACGATGGCTTCGGGTAGGTCATCCAGATCCATGAAGGCGTTGCGCAGTTGCTGGGCCACCCATTCTGCAGAGGGGTTGTAAGTCGCGCGCGACCAGTGCAGCACGCGTCGTCCGTGGTCGATCAGGTTGAACACGGCCATGGTGTCGCCTGCCAGGTCGAGCGTGTTCTTGAAGTCAATGGCCATGACGTGCTGGTTGTAGAGCGTTGCCACCCATGCTCTTCCGATCTAGCGCGGTGGGCGTTTGCCCTTTGGCCTCGGCTTGAAGCCATGGGCTTTCAGGATGGTGGCGACCGTCTTTTTGCTGATACGGAATTTCAGTTCGCCGCCAGAAATCATCCGTGCAATGTGCCCGGCGCTGTAGCGCGGGTGGTCGCGTTTGATGGCCACAATGGCATCAACGACGAACTGCGGCGTTGGTGGTCTGCCACGCGACTTGCCCTCGGCGATCTTCATTGCGTGGCCCTTGCGCGACTTGGCCTGCAGCCAGCGAATGTAGGTACCGGGCGAGAATCGCATGAAGCGCGTCAGCCAGGGAAAGTACAGGCGCAGCCAGGCAATCAGCCGCCGCTGCCACCATTTCAGCATCGGCAACTTGCGCGCCAAGCGCCGCTTGGCCGGTGGTGTGCGCCGCCCTTGGGCGGAGACCACTTTGCTGCGCAGGCTCTTGAGTTCGAGCGACAGCACCTTCAGTTGCAGTCGTCGCTGCGCCCAGGCGATACGATCATTCCGGTAGCGGCGCACGCTTAATCTGCCAACCAGAACCCCGCTGGCAAAGGCCAGCAGGGATAAACATAACCACAACACGCATCCTCCTTTCGGGCAAAAAAGGCCCAGAGTATAAGCGAAGCGGTTTCTTGTTTACAACGTGTACCTTGTGAACTGTTAGATATTTTGGTAAATTATCTAACACGGAGACAGCCATGAGCACATCACAAGCCATCCGCGAGCGCATCGCGGCCCAACCTGCTGGAGAACCTTTCACCCCAGCCCTGTTTGCAGGGTTGGGTTCGCGCGCGTCCATTGATCAGACCTTGATGCGTCTGACCAAGGAAGGCTTCATCGAGCGCCTCGGCCGTGGCCTCTACACCGTCCCCAAGACCAGCCGTTTTGGCTTGAAGTCCATGCCTTCGCCGGAAATGGTGGCGAAGACAGTCGCTGCCGCCGAGGGTGCCTCGATTGAAGTGCACGGGGCCGAGGCTGCTCGTCGTTTTGGCTTCAGCACCCAAGTACCGGCCCAGCCGATCTTCTACACCACCGGCTCGTCCCACACCGTGCAGATGGGCAAGCTGCAGGTGCGACTGCAGCACGTCGCCGTGCGCAAGCTCGCACTGGCTGGTCGCCCAGCGGGCCAAGCGTTATCGGCCCTCTGGTACCTCGGCCGTCGGCAAGTCACGCCGGCCACGTTCGAGCGTATCGCTGCCAAGCTGCCACAGATCGAATTCGAGGCGTTGCGCAGTGCCAAGGCCTCGATGCCGGCCTGGATGGTCGAAGCCCTTCGTCGGTACGAGGAAGGCGCGGTGGCGCATGGCTAAGATTGACCGAGAGAGCTACTTCGACCTGCCCGTCAGCGATCAAGCCGATGTGCTCCAGAGCCTGGCACCTGTGATGGGCCGCCGGGCTGAGATCCTCGAAAAAGACATCTGGCTGTGCCAGGTGCTCGACATCCTGTTTCAGCTGCCCTGCCGCAAACCCATGGCCTTCAAGGGTGGCACCTCGTTGTCCAAGGTCTACAAGGCGATTGACCGTTTCTCCGAGGACATCGACGTCACTGTCGATTACCGCAGTCTGGTGGCGGACGCCCCCGAGTTGGAATCGATTACCAGCAACAACCAGCGCGGCAAATTGTCGGACGCATTGAAGGCGGCGCTCACGACGCACGTCATCGACGAGTTGGCGCCGGCATTGCAGGCAGCGCTTGCCACAGCGCTTCCCACGCAGCCCATCAGCATCGAGGTCAGCGATGACGCTGAGAAGTTGTGGGTGTTCTACCCCAGCGCGGTAGAAAACACCGACAGCTACGTGCGTCCGAGCATCCTGATCGAGTTCGGCGGTCGCAACTCGACCTTGCCACAGAGCCTGCTTTCCATCACACCGGATATTGCCGAACACGTCCCCGACCTGGCCTTGCCGACCGCGCAGGTGTCCGTGTTGTCTGCGGCGCGCACCTTCTGGGAGAAGGCTACGCTGATTCACGTCGAGTGCCATCGCCCGAGCCTGAGACCCAGTGCTGAGCGCCTGTCCCGTCACTGGTATGACCTGGCGAGGCTGGCTGATCACGAAGTCGGGCAACAGGCAATGGGCGATTCGGAGTTGCTGCGCGACGTACTGCGTATCAAGGAAACCTTCTATCGCAGCGGTTTCAGTCATTACGACCAATGCATCGCTGGTGGCTTGCGATTGATTCCGGATGAGCCATTGCTCGAGGCCTTGCGTCAGGACTACCAGGCTATGCTGGCGGCACAGATGTTCTACGGCGACACCTTGCCATTCGAGACCATTGTGGAGAGATTGCGGCGGCTCGAAGCGGAAATCAACGCATGACAAACCAAAGTTTTCGGCTGCGGAATTCACGAAGTGACTTGACGGTCGCCCGTCAGCACGCCGCATCCGGGCGTTTCGGCGACTTCCTCGCCCTCTGCCGGAAAGTAGCGGAATCCAATAATAGGGGACAGACCACGGTTTTCCTGAAAACCCTGTCCTTCTCACGAGGGGCAGGGTTTTTTCCATAAGCGCCTTGGCGCAGGGTCTTTACGGAAGATGCGATTAGGGGGCCGTTGCCATCGCCAAGCCAGATACCGCCTTGGTCGCCGTGCGCAACCGACCAAGCGTGGTGTGGTGGCGTGGGTGGCGGATCGGTTTCGGCGGGGGTGAGAGACAAGAACTTTTGACGGATCAGGGTGCAACCTTGAAAATGTCATCAAATAGGTTAAGCCAAAAATTCGGGAGGAATGACTGATGGCATATCGAAACGGAAACTACGCTGCCTTCTATGTGGCTGAGCCGTTCGACTCCAGCGCGCTAGGGGCGAATGCGACCAAGGATTTTCAATATTACAACCTGCTGCGGGCATGGAAGGGATCTGATTCGTCATTTCCATTTAATGATTCCCATGACAAGACATATAGCGTTCGCGATGGTAGTGACTGGGAATCGACCAGAAGCCCAGACTGCGGGAACGTCTTCGAAACTCGAAGAATATCGTGCTTTTCCTGAGCTCCATCACTGCGAATTCTCGGGCGCTCCGAGAAGAGATCGATTACGGCATCAATGATCAGGAGCTCCCGGTTATTGTCATCTACCCCGAATACGATTCAAAGGAAAGCCTTCTTATGAACGGGGTACTGAAGCAGTCGGTGAAAAACCTCTGGGACAAGCTGCCCATTTTTCGAGACTCGATGAAAGAAGTGCCCACGCTTCACGTCCCGATGAAAAAGGAGCTAATTAAAACCGCCTTGCAGGATGAGGGCTTCATGGTTGGCACGAAGAAGGAATCAGGCATCTATCGGTACAACC
>SCLI03000422.1_pt1 | contig 26593 bp, 44 predicted proteins | sample 7268041 | NCBI WGS metagenome assembly SCLI03 (sample SAMN10721081, study PRJNA514188) | viral metagenome | isolation source: depth-stratified mine tailings core A | place: China: Fankou Pb/Zn Mine tailings | collected 2017-10 | reverse complement strand
GTAAAAAATAAAAAGCCTACCACTAATTAAAGAGATAGGCTTTTTTTTGAATACCATTTGAATACCATTGTTAGTACGATTTGGTATTCAAAAAAACATTAAAAGTTATAAAGCGTTGATATAACAGGGATAAAAATAAAATAGTACAGCAAAGTACAATTGTATTTACTTCATCTGGAAGTGTGGATATGCTCGTTTTTTATTGATTTAACAACGTTTATCAATTTTTGAATACCAATTTGAATACCATATTTAGAAATTAGATTGCTGGTTCAGAGCTTTTAAAAGTTTGTCGTCAGCTTCTTTAGTAACATGTGTGTAGACATCCATAGTAACCGCCATACTGCTATGACCCAATCTTTTTTGCACATCTTTAATTGAAGCGCCAGATTCAAAGAGAAGCGAAGCGTGGGTATGCCTAAATGAGTGAGGGGACAAGTTGCTATGTAGTTTATCTTTTAAAAGTCGATTGATATATGCCGAATCTAACAACGAATTATTTCTTTTGTGGAATACAAGTTGTTTGGTATCCTGCAAGGTTCTTTTCCCGTATTTAAACAATATCTCTTTTTGTTTTTTCTTCCAAGATTTCAATTCTAAGATCGTTTTATCATCGATAGAAATACTTCTTTTTGATCCTTTTGTTTTTGGTGTAGAGACAATGAACTGTTTGTTAACGGTTGTCATTGTTTTGTTGATATCAATTGTTTTATTCTTCAAATCTATATCAGACCATTTCAATGGATATAATTCCCCTTTTCTCATACCAGTAAAAGAAAGCACTCTCAAAATTAAATAATCATGATCGTTCAACGTGGTCTTTGCACCGCCTAAGAAAGTTTTTAACTCAGATAATCCCATAAAGGTTTGTCTATTAGAACTCTGAATATTATCTTTTTTAGGCATGACAACAAACTGCATCGGGTTTTTATTTATAATATCCTGAGAAACGGCATAGTTAAATAGTTTGTTACATATACTCTTAATTAATCGGAAAGAAGATAATTTATCAGCCCATTCGTTAACCGCTTTTTGGCACGCTGTTTTATTTATTTTGTTAATACGATATTTACCAAAAACAGGAAGTATGTGCAGTTTAAACATACGTTTAGTATTATCAGCGGTAATTGGTTTAACCGTATGAACGTATTGAGAATACCAAAGCTCGTATACATCTTTGAAGGTCGTGTAGTTCTGTTTAACAAAACCTTTGCTTTCAACTTCTAGCAATAGAGCTGCAAGTGATAAATTAGCTTCCTTTGACGTTTTAAAGCCTCTTCGAGTTGTCCGCTTAGATTTTCCCGTCAATGGGTCAACACCTAAATAAGCGTTAAACTGATAGGCTGTAGAGCCATCTTTCTTTGTATACCTTTTAATCGTAGCCATGATAATTATCTCCTTTCCGAATATGTGTTTTTTATTTGTTAAAAAGAAAAGCCCGAAGGCTAGACTTTTTCGTATGTGATTATAAAAGATCCCATGGTGCTAGTTACTTTTGTTATTTTTACAACTAGCTCATCGCCTTCTTTAACCTTCGGATTTTCCGCTGAAACAAAATTTAAATGCTCTCCAGTTTGAATATTGTAGCCGAAAGCACTATCTGGAACAAGCGTTGTGACTTTTATTTTCACCGTTTTACCCTCTAAGTCATCACCATTATTTAATGCGGTTTCTGCTTCTTTTTCGGTATAGTCTGGATTAACTTCTTTCGAACCACAACCAACAACTAAAAACATCATAATAATAAACACTAAACAAATTTTAACTTTTTTCATTTTTATTACCTCACTTTATGATATAATATTTTCACCACGAAATATTATCAAAGGACACCCTAGAATGTAGATAGCATTGTAGGGTGTTTTTTATATCACCTTTCCGATTACACGTACTTCATTCATAGGAAATTCTCTATCAGGATATTGCTCATTGATAGAGTTTAAAGTAATAGTTCCTTCTTCCCAATCATAGTAAATCTTTTTACAAGTAACTCCTTCACCTTCAATAGCAACTACAGCAATTTCGCCTTGTTCCACTTCTGGTTGATAATGAATAAAAACTTGTGATCCATCTTCATAAGTAGGTTCCATTGAATCACCTGCAATGGTCACAATTTCGTCAGCACCATTAGGTATACTTGTTTGCTCTACGATTAAAGTAGATGTATTTGAATCTTCTAAATCGCCATCTATTGGATTCCCTGCCGCTGTAGATCGCCCTTGAACAATTTTTTTAGGCATTGTTACTATATTATTGTTAGTATTTCGGTTTTCTTCTTGTTGTTCTTCTAGTTGACTCTCGGCAAAACTGTATACTTTAATTTGTCTATCTGGATTCAATTTACCAAAGATTGGTTGAATAGATAGATCAGTTTTGTAGCTTTTTTCTACTAAATCCGATTTATCTATATTAAAATAGTTTGCTAATATTTCTATTTTGTCAATTCGTGGGTACGTCTTTGCTTTGACCCAATCCCTTATTGTCGTGTAGCTAATATTTAAATCATCAGATAATTTATTTCGAGAAACATTATTTTTTTTCATATAGTAATTAAGATTTTCTGCCATAATTTCTTTATTCCCCAAAGAACCACTCATTTGCATCACCTCCTATAAACAACAATATACAGCTTTGTAAAAGTAAAATCAATAGTATTGCTAAAAAAAATGCGGATAAAACGCAAAAAAATCATCTTTTCAATTGACATTGCGGTTTAACCGCATTATAATAAGGTCATATTAAGGAGGTGCTTAAATGAAAGTCACGTTGAAAGCTTTAAGGGTCATGAAGGAAATGACGCAGAAGGAAGTAGCAAAGGAATTGGGAATTTCAAAAGATACTTGGAGTTCATATGAAAGAGGAAAAACTTTTCCAGATGTACCTGTTATTGAAAAAATTGAAAAACTATTTGATGTCAAATACAGCGACATTATTTTTTACCACAAACTTGCGGTTAAACCGCAAAAAGCTAAACAAACAGCATAGAAAGGAACTTAACAGTGCTAGATATAGACACAAAAGTATTAGAGCAACAAATAGAAGAAACTAGCCAACAAATACAAGAATATCAAAGCAAACTGGTTAAGCTTCAAGATTTGCGAACACGGCTAGTTTCGAGAATTGAGTTTATAGAATTGAACAATGACTATTTAGCTGAAAAGAAGAAAGTTCTCTACACCAAATCAGAAATAATGAAGAAGTTTAAAACAGGTAGCTCTACTTTTAATGAAATCAAGAAAATTGGAAAACTTGATCCAGTGGACAACTTAGGTAGAGCACCTTTATATAATATTTCTGATTTCGAACAAGCAAGAGAGGATTACAAGCTATGGAAAAAACAATATTAACAGCAAACCTAATAAAAAGGAGCCATCAAACTTGGATATAGTCGAAAGCTTTTATCAAGAAATGAACCAAACTTATCCTGGTATCAGTCGTTCTGATTGTGAGGAAGCTATGCAAATCGCTTTAGTAAAAACTACTAACAGTCTATGGAAGATTGTTAAGCAGCAGAGAAATGAAATTAAATGTAGGGATGTGAAAAGAATGGAGAAACAAGATATTAATGTTATTGCAGAAGTTGGCACGTTCGAAAAAGCAAAAGAACTCCTAGCGGATCTAGAAGTTCTAAATGAAAAATATTGCGTTTCAGTCCAATTATCTATTTTTCAGCAGGTAAATTTTGAAGGGTACCATAAACAGACTCAATAACATTGTTGATTTCTTTAATACCTAAAGGCATAGTTTGATGTTTGACATTATTTGGTGCGATAGCAAGTTTTACAGAATTCGCTTCAATAACTGCTTTTACAACATCAATGGCAAGTTCTTTATCAGATTTAGTCATATATAATTCACCTCACTTTCAAGTGAATTATACCATACAAAAGGAGCGTGATTCAGTGGTAGTAACAGCAAAACTAATCCTACTAGCAGTGTCGATCATCTGTTTCGCCGCAGGCGAGACGTTGCAAGGCTGTACGTTTTTAGCAGTGATGTATACCTGTTGGGTAGTAGATAGAATACAGAAATCAGGAGGAGAAAAATGAGTTTAATTGACAAAATCAATAAGGCCAAAAATGAATCTTTTGAAAAATGGTTTGAACCCTGGTACGAAAAATTAAATTTAGAGAATGAATTAATTAAATCAGCAGAAAGAGGATTTGACGAGTATCGAATAAATATTAAAGAAGAGAGCGATACTGAAAGTGAGTTTGGTAAGAAGAAACAATATCTAGTTAGAAGGCTTAGAGATCCACGTACTACAAAATCGCTTCAAACCAAATTGGGTGATGGTTTTAAAGTTGAATTTAAAGAGCAGACTAGGGAAGGCAAACTATTAGGACTTTATTTCTACAAGACAAGCGATTGGATAAGTATTAGATGGGAGGAGTAACCGACGAAATGAAACGTAAATTTTTCAACGCACTAGATGAAACGCCGTTTGCTATATTCCTGGCTATCACATCGAGCATGTGGGTATTCGCAGGACTGATAATTGTTATCCTGTGCATTCTAAACAGCACACTCACATTAAAAGACATTCCTATGGCGCTGTTCGTCATTGCTACGGCTTCAATATCCTTTTGGATATCTTTAATAGTCGTTATCGCTTATGTAGCTGTACGAACGTTAGATTTCCATTCTTATGTTAATGGTAGAAAGAAATTGAATTAGGAGGGACCAATCATGTTTAAAAAGAAAAAACCAGTATTCACATGTGAGCTAAAAGCAATTTGCGAAGCGAAGTGGATCACGAGTAAAGAACTTGCTGAAGTTGTAAGAGTATCTAAAAAAACGATTATACGGATTCAAGAAGGCAAGTATGAGCCGTCATTAGAATTAGCTTATGAGATTTCAAATGCTTTAAATTGTCGTCCTGAAGAAGTGTTTCCGAGAATTGGAGGGGAATAGTAATGTCAGCACCAGTGAGAACAAGAACCGCATCAGCTAAAGGAAAAACGCTACCTAGATATCACGGCACATACAGTGGACGCAAGAAAATACCTAACGATTTTGAAATAGGTGATCAAGCTTTAATCGATTGTGACATGGTAATAAAAATCATCAATAAAGGTAATTGTGCAGCAACTGTGGAATTTAGCAACGGAGATCGTACGGTGATTAGTTATGATCGGCTTTCTAGACTACAAAAAGAGCCTACCTCGTTAGCAGACGAAGAAGGCCACAAGCATAAATATTCTTGAATTAATTATACCACGAAAGGACGTGAGAGGTAAATGGCCCAACTCTACTGGGATAAAAATATCGCTAATCGACTGATTATGCATGAGAACAACGGACGTCCTGGATCGTCATTAATTATGGATCTATATCCAAATAACATCATTTCCATTTACCAAGATTCAGATATTCCGATTGTTCGGAATAAATTCGAAGCTATGGACGAAAGTGTTGAGTTTGATTTGGATGATTATATTTTCTTATTGAAAAACCAAATAAATCTATTGGAAGGATGGAAGAAGAATGAAGCTGTACGAACTGACAGAAAACTACAATCAAGTTCTTGAAATGGCGGAACAGTTAGATGCTGAAACGTTAAAAGATACACTCGATTCGATTGATGAAGCGATCGAAATTAAGGTAGAAAATACAGCAAAAGTTGTCCGATCGTTAGAAGGCAATGTGGATGCCATTGATAGCGAGATTAAACGCCTGACGGCAAAAAAATCTACTTTAAACAATAATATCAAAGGCATTAAAAACTACATGCAAGAATCAATGGAACAAGTTGGAAAGGATAAAATCAAAGGTCAATTATTTAATATCGGGATTCAAAATAATCCGCAAAGCGTGAATATAATCGATGAAAAGAAAATCAATTTAGATTATTTTATCGAGCAACCTTCTAAGTTAGATAAAAAATTGCTTCTCGCCGATCTAAAAGAAGGCAAAGAAATAGAAGGTGCTGAGATACAACAAACAAGATCGTTGAGGATTAGATAGGGGGAATTAATGTGGAAAAAATTATATTAAAAAAAGAAAAACAACCTAAATCAACATTGCCAGTATTCATCGACATTGAATTGATGGACCAGTTAAAAGAGATCAAAGACGAATCAGGTATTGCAGTTCGTAAAATTGCTGAAAAATGTATTCGTTTTGGTTTAGAAAATATTGAAATTATTGAAGGTGATGAATAATGGAAATAAAAAAAGCTACCGACTTACACCGGACAAAAGACTGGCGAATCATGCTTTATGCAAAGCCTGGGGTGGGGAAGAATCAAATAATTCTTCAATTAAATATTTAAAAGGAAAAACATTGATTTTAGATATGGATGATTCCTCGAAAGTATTAGCTGGACTTGAGAAAGTGGATGTCATTTCGTTTGATCGAGTACATCCGGATAAATTTATCACAGAGTTCATCAAAGAAGCGCCAGAACTAATCAAAAATTACGACAACTTGGTAATTGATAATATTTCAAGTTTTGAACGAGATTGGTTTGTTGAAAAAGGGCGAAATTCTAAGAATGGTATTAGTAATGAAATTCAAGATTATTCTCAATGGACCAATTATTTCGCCCGAATCATGACCACAATTTATATGATGAAAGGCATTAATATTCTAGTTACCGCTTGGGAAACGCAGCGAGAGATCACGACTGAAAAAGGGCAAATCTTTAATCAATATGCACCGGCAGTTCGTGAAAATGTGCGAGATGGTTTATTAGGCTTAACTGATATTGTTGGTCGTATGATCATCAATCCAGAAACAAGCGGTAGAGGAGTCATTCTTGAAGGGAACGACGGAATATATGCAAAAAATAGACTTGATAGTCGAAAAGCAGCATCTATTGAAGAATTATTTGATATTGGCGGTGATGTAAATGTTCCAACTGAGACCGTATCAGACGAGACTAGTTGACGAATCAAGAAGTTTTTTAGCTCAAGGAATCGATGGTGTTCTTATCCAATCGCCACCTGGTAGTGGAAAATCTGTAGTGATTGCCGAGATTGTTAGACTAGCAACCAATAAGAATGGTCATGTTTTATTCTTAGCTCACCGCAGAGAGCTTCTAGACAACATTCAAGAGACGTTAGAAGAGAATGAAGTTGATTTATCGAAAGTCACTATCACGTCTCCTGGGAAGGCTAAAAATCGCTTAAAAGTGATGTGTAAGCCAACACTTATAATCACTGATGAAGGTCACCATGGAAAAGCGAAAACATATCAAGCGATTTATGATTTCTATTCAGATGTTCCTCGCCTAGGATTTACAGCCACACCTTGGCGCATGAGTGGCGAAGGGTTTACAGATATCTATAAAAAAATGGTAGAAGGCCCATCTATACAATGGTTAATCGACAATCAATGTTTAGCGCCTTATAGATGGTATAGCATTCCTCTAATCGACCGATCGAAAATAGATTTTAAAAGTTCTCAAAAAGAAACAGCCTCGGCAGCAGAGTTATATGAAAGTGACGCCACTATTCAGGGTGACATTTTAAAAAATTATAAGAAATATGCAGATGGCAGACAAGCAATTGTATATGCGCCAACGATTGAAGTAAGCAAGAAAATTGTTGAATGGTTTAATGCAGAAGGAGTTATCGCTGTTCATGCCGACGCAACCACACCACCGAAAGAAAGAGATCAAGTGATGGCCGATTTTAAAACAGGAAAAATCACCATTTTATGCAATGTTGATCTAATTTCAGAAGGGTTCAACGTACCTGATGTGGGGGTAGTTATTCTGTGTCGACCAACTCAGTCGCTTGTTCTTCATTTGCAGCAGTCAATGCGTGGGATGAGATACAAACCTAATAAACAAGCGATTATTCTGGATCATGTGGGGAATGGTGCAAATATAGGACTACCTACAGATGAATTCGAGTGGACCATTAAGGATCGAAAAAAGAAAAATTCTAAATCAGATGGCGGTCCACCTACTATGACTTGTACAACGTGTGCTCAACAGTTTTTGTTAAAAAGCTTAATGAAAATAGACGATAAACCACACTGTCCGTTTTGTTTGTCAGAAATTCTAATTGAGGAACGAAAATCAGAAGTTACTTTCGATGAAACGGTAGAAATGATTGAGTTGAACGTTGAAAAAGCCAAGTGGTTACGACTATCCAGAAAACAGTATTCTACTAAAAAAAGCCTTTCTTATAACTATGATATTGCAAATGCTAAAGTAAAAACAGCTGGTAAAGGGAATGTGTTATTCAAACTGTTCGGCGCCCTTACAGCGTATAGAGGCTCAGAATTTACTATAAGTGAACTTGAAGAGCTATGTATAGAAAAGCGAATATCAATGGAAAAAGTTTTAAAAGCCTATCAATGGGCGTTAGAAAAATCTATTAAACAACCAGCCGCCGACTGGCAAAAAGCGGCATTCTATTAAAAAAATAAAATTAAACGAAAGAAGGAAAATTATTATGACAGGATTTAAAGTTGATTACAATGAAGCGCAAGATTTTGGAGCAGTACCAGATGGAGATTACGAAGTAGTTATTTTTAATGTGAATGAAGATGCTGCAAAAAATGGATCAGAAAATATCAATTTTGATATGGTGATCCGAAATGATCTGAAACAACCTAGAGGTAATAGTCATTTATTCCATAAGATTTGGAAAAACAAAGAAACTGGAAAATACAACCGTGGCATGATTATGTCGATGGCTAAAGCATTCGGATTACAGGATGGAAAAGAATATACGTCATTCGATCAATTTTTACAAGACTTCGCGATGCGACCAGCCAAAGTTCGAGTGAAAAATGAAACTTCAGAATATAACGGAACCACTTACGATAATACGAATATTAAGAAGTTTGAACCTAGTAAATTTCCAGATGTACAACATCAGTGGAAGGCTAAGGAAAATGCCCCAGTACCAACAGGTTCAACGATCGACATTTCTGATGATGACCTACCATTCTAAATGACTTATAGCAAAATTCCTCAAGAGCTCCGAGAATTACGTCAATGGGGCTTGTATCGTAAAACTTGGAACGAAGAGAAACAGAAATATTCAAAAGAACCAGTGAACCCGCACAATGGGTATCTAGGGAAATCGAATGATGAGAGTACATGGTCTGATATTCAGACCGCTCTCTCTGCTATGGATAAATTCAATGCTGATGGCTTAGCGTTTTATTTTAAACCGCCATATATCGGAATTGATTTAGATGATATTGGCGAAGATCTAGAACGCTACCTACAAGGTGATATCGAAAGTAATATTATCCATGTTTTTATGAACGCTACTAAAACTTATTCGGAAATATCTATGAGTGGTAAAGGTATCCATATTATTGGAAAGGCAAAGATACCAGGGGATAGAAGACGAAAAGGAAACGTTGAAATGTACACGGATGGTCGTTTCTTCGCCATCACAGGTAATTTTTTCGGAAGCAACAACGAAATAAGCGAGATTCCAGAAACGCAAATGAGTTTCTTGTATAAACGATATTTAGATAGTGGAAATATTATTCAAGGTAATTTCAAAAAATCCGAATGGATAGAAGGCAATGATTTAACAGTCGAGGATATTATTCAAACGGCATTGAATAGCAGAAACGGAAATCGTTTTAAGTTGTTCATGGATGGTGGCTGGGAAAAATTATATACCAGCCAATCAGAAGCAGACCTTGCTTTTGCCAACGATCTATCTTTCTGGACTGCAGGAGATTTTGAAAAAATGGACGAAATGGCGGTTTAAAATAAAACGCTAAGCCATGATGCGTGATAAATATGATCGTAAAACAGGCAAAACGACATACGGAATAGGGATCCTTAACAAAGCTATCTCAGAAAGTAGCAACCATTATTCTGGGAAAAAAGTAGAAGATAATTATTCGTTAGTTATCCCAGGGATTACTACAGATGAAAGCAAACCAAAGAAATATTATTCGTTTGACGACACAGGAAACACGGAGCGATTTTTAGATGTCTTTGGTGATCTTTCTCGCCATAGTTATGTGAATAAAGTTTGGTACTTCTACAATGGGAAAAACTGGGAAATTGATAATGGTGGCGTCGTTCGTAAGTGGGTAGATATGACTGTAGATATGTTGAAAAGTGAACCCGTCATCGTTCCAGAAGGAACTTCAGATGATGACAAAGAAAAGATTATTGAAGCGAAAGCAAAATTTGTAAAACGATCAAGAAATAACGCTGGCAAAGAAGCAATGATGCGAGAATTAAAGCACAATATCGCTGTCTTACCAAATGAATTTGATAATGACGACATGCTGCTAAATGCTCAAAATGGTTACGTTGATTTATCCAACGGAATTATCTATGACCACGATATTAAGAAAATGTTCACCCGTATTTCAAATGTAGAATACACGGATAAGACTGATTGTCCTAGGTGGGAATTATTTCTTGAACAAGTTTTTGATAATGATCAGGAGCTAATCAAATACGTTCAAAAAGCTGTTGGATATTCACTTACTGCATCTACAAAAGAGCAGGTAATGTTCTTTATTTACGGAAATGGCCGCAACGGTAAGTCGGTATTTTTAGATATCGTTAGTGAACTGATGGGAACTTATGGCATGTCAATGCAAGCCGATTCGCTGATGGTAAAACGTGGTGGATCTAGCGGACATAATGAAGATATTGCACGTTTAGACGGAGCTCGATTTGTTACTTCTTCTGAACCTAATGAAGGTGTTCGATTAGATGAAGGATTAATCAAGCAATTAACTGGTGGAGATCCAGTGTCAGCGAGTTTCAAAGGTGGTCACGTATTCGACTATAAACCTCAATATAAATTATGGGTAGCTACAAACCATAAACCGATTATCAGAGGGAATGACGATGGTATTTGGCGCAGACTCCCACTGATTCCGTTTACCGTGCAAATTCCAATAGATAAAGTCGATAAAAACTTACCTAGTAAATTACGGTTAGAGTTACCTGGTATTTTAAACTGGGCAGTTGAAGGTTGTCTAATGTGGCAGAGAGAGGGATTAACACCGCCTGAAACGATTCAAAAAGCAACAATGGATTACCGAAAAGAAATGGATGTTATCGGTTCATTCATTGAAGAATGTTGTGAAATAGATAGTGGATTAAAAATAGGTGCAACAGAAATTTATAAGGTTTATGACAAATGGGCTAGAGAAATGAATGAGCATAATTTCTCTCAGACTCAGTTTGGTAAGAAGATGGCGGATAGGTTTGAAAAGAAACACACCAAAATAGGAAGGGTTTATGTAGGAATAACACTGAAAAAAGAATACAAGGATTTTAATGTGAAAATACCAGGCATCTAAAAAAAGGTGAAGGGTTGGTGAACAGTTGGTGAATGGTTTTATCGAAACCCTTCACCCAAACAAAACTATGTGGCTCTAAGGCTTAACCCTTATAGGTGAATAGATGAATGGTTATTTATATAGAGTAAATATTATAAATAATAATAGGGGATATATAAATATACAGAACAACTACCAACAAAAACCCTTCAACCCTTCACCATCTTAGAGCCACAAGGGGTTGAACCTTCATTAACCCTTCACCTAAGTGTTCACCTTTATAAATCGGAGGTAAAAATGACAGCAGAAATTGATATTCAAAATAATATACGAAGATCATTAGCACAAAACGGCTGTTTCGTTTATCGAGGAAACGTCGGAAAAGTAAAAATGATTGATGGTCGTTGGTTCGATACAGGTCTACCTAAAGGATGGCCAGATTTATTTGGTTGGCGTGCAGCAGACGGGAAAATGTTTTTCATTGAAGTGAAGAATGAAAAAGGGAAGCTCAGAGAAGAACAGATCCGTTTCGGTGAGTTTTTAAAATCACAACCCGTCCTATACGGCGTAGCACGATCTGTCGAAGATGCATTAAAGATAGTTGAAAGGACTGAACCGAATGAATAAACCAAAGTTTAGAGCGTGGGATAAACACGAAGAAGAAATGCTAGAAAACGTTACTCCTTTGTTCGATGAATCAGATAACATGATAGCCATCATTACTGATTTCCGATTAGTTGGAAGTCCTGGAACATCCGAAATAGAAATAGGAAGCTATGATACAACCATAAACTGGGATGAATTCCCATACATCCTCATGCAATACAGTGGGATGCATGACAATCATGATTATTCCGATATATACGAAGATGATTTACTAGAAATAGAATCACCAAAAGGGAAGTTTATTGCCAAAGTAGAAAGCTGCTACGGCACATGGGGAATTACAGCAATAAAAGGTGAGGTAGTAGATTATTTTGAAGACCATTGGTGTGATAGTTTTATGCCGTTGATTGACCTTTATTGGAATGAGAATGGTGATGATGGTTGTTTACCTAAATCAAGACGATTAGGTTCAATTCACGCTAACCCAGAATTACTAAACGAGGTGAATTAGATGAGAAAAAAGAAAATTCCGCACTCGGTATACGCCTATGTAGATTATAACGGTATGCGCTATTACATTAAGCTACACGGAAGAAGCAGAAAAAGAGTAATTGTTTCTTATGTGTATGTGGATGCTACTGGCGGATATGAACCTAATATAGATACAAATGATATTTATGATACAACGTTTGAAGATGCTGTAGAAGCCAGAGGGATTGCGAATGATTTTTACAAAAATCCAGTTAAAATCGAGGATATATTTGTAAAGCGTTACGGTAAAGACCACATAAAAGACACAGTTGATAGTGTAAATGAGTACATGATTAATAAGGAGGACACAACACATGGGGAAGATTGAGGAATTAGAAAAATATGTTGAAACGTTACAACCAGTATATCAGTTCGATAAATTTAGCCGTGGCAGAGTTTGGGCGGACAAATCAAGTTTGCTGTATTTTGTAGGTGAAATTAAGAAACAACTCAAATCATCACTACCAACCCAACAGGACAAGGTTGTAGTGCCACAATGCGTAGATAGATTTTTAAGCGTAGGCAACAAGTCGCAAAAACTGGCTTGCTTGGTTTCTTGTAAATACAGCATCTTAACCTGTGATATGGCGGAAGGCGAGGTAAAACAATGGTTGAGAGAGGTATCTATGGATGATCTCTTAAGTTTAGCTAATGGCTACACCGTGGAAAAAGAGCAGTTGTATTTAATCAAATGCGCAGAAGACAGAAGTTCAGATGACGTATACCTTGAAGAAGCTCTATGGAGAACAAAAAACAGAGCTCGGGCAGAATGCAAACGCTGGTTGGTGGTATTTATGAAGCAGTATGGAATCCGTCAAAGGAACAATGCATTACGCTAAATAAAGAAAAGGCAGAACATTTGGCAAGCTTGGTAGAGGGAATTGCTTTACCAGTAGAGGAGGAAGAATAAATGTTGCATACACTAAAAATACAATCAAGATATTTTAAAGATGTCGTTAGTGGACTGAAAACTTTTGAAATCCGCAAAAACGATCGAGATTATAAAGTTGGGGATACTCTCGAATTAGAAGAAATAGACGATGATTTTGAATACACAGGTGAAATCTGTTATAGGGAAATCACCTACATTACTGACTACGCACAGCAAGATGGCTATGTAGTGATGGGGATTGAGTTGTATAAGGAGGACTCACAATGACAGAGAAAAACATGTCAGGGAAGATAAATGAATTGTTAGAAACATTAAAAGATGACGAAAAAAGACAAGCGTTTCTAAATGCTTTCGAGGAATTTTTAACCAACTACCACCAACCAGCGTTTGCGGTCGGGGAGTATTACTTTTATAAAAGCATGGAGAATGTGCTGCACATCTTAAAAATTACTGCTGTTATGGGTAACATCGTAGAAGCGGGGTTTTTAGATACTGAAACAGGAAAATTAATCAATACAAGGATTGAACTTGATAAGAAATATGTACAACCAGCCACCGCCGAACAGATAGCAACTTTCCAACGTGCGGAACACTTTGCCAGTAAGGGGCGTAAGTTGGATGAGTTTCGTGATCGAGACATAGTGAAGTATGAAGGAGAGCTATTTTTCGCAAAGACAACTAGCGAATCAAACTTAATTAGCGTGAGCGGGTTTGACGGTTATGGCTGGGATGATATGAACGCTGATGAATTTGACCTCATCGAAACAGCCGAAGAACTGAAAAATGGAGGGAATTCATAATGAAAAAATGTCCAATCTGCGAAGAAGTATTTTGCGAATTTGATGATGTGTTGGAAATCAAAGAAAAAATATACCACGAAAAATGTATTGAAATTATGCCTGTAAAATATTGTGCTTATATACCAGGAGATTACGAAGAAGGATTTTTAGGAGAATTTGAAGAAGACGACAAGACATGGGCTGCAATGGTCTTGGAAGATGGCGAGTACAAAAAAGAGAAAAAATATACTGTTACTTTTATTGATATAACTGGCAAGAAAGGGCAAGCGGAAGTTTTTGCTACTGATGAAGAAGATGCGAAACGCAAAATCAGTGAATATAGGTTTCTTGAAGCTGTATCAGCCGAAGAACTGCAGGAGGTAGGGGATGGCGAAGACAGAGAAAACTAAGCAAATAGAAGCTGCCCTTTGGAAACAAGCAGTCAAACAAGGTGTTTATGGTTGTTTCGAGGTTACAATTGGCGTTGGTTGGTCTGTAGATGGAATAGTTGATTTTATCACCTACGATTCATGCGGAGAATTTCGTTGTTATGAAGTAAAAGTAAGTAAGTCTGATTATAAAAGTAAGGCTAAGTTATCGTTTGAAGGAGATTTCAACTATTATGTGATTCCAGAAGAATTGCTGTGCGAACTCAGAAAAGATGTTGAAAAAGAGCTTAGTGAGTATGAATGGAATAGAAATAAAGATAATTCCAAAGCCTATGATGAGCGAATGAAGAATAGTGGGATAGGCCTAATCACCGTAGATAATCATGGAAATCTTACAACTCGTATAAAACCTAAGAGAAAACATCTAAAAGCTATGCAACGATCAAACTTATTAGAAAGCATGGTCAGATCACAATCTAGGGAGCTTATACAATCTAGGGAGCTTATCAAATTTTACAAAGTACCAAGTTGTGGATATTGGGAATAGAAAGGAATGAGCAGGGATGGAAAAAGCTTATGGTTATACACAAATGCGAATAAATTATATAAAAGATCATGCTAAGACCATATACGAACAGACTGTGCAGTTGGAGAATACTTGGCATAATCGAAAGAATTTTAGTACAGATGATGAAACGATCAATAAATATTTTGAGAATCAGCGTAAACAGATTGAGGAAAATATCAAGTATTTAAACAGTTATTTGGAGCCGAGAGACTAACTAAACGAAAGGACTGAGTAGGAATGGAACAATTTAATTTAGAAGTTATCAGAGAAGACAAGATAAAAGTAGAGCTTGATCCAGAATATTTCAATGAAAACTGGTTTGAAGAATTTAGAAAGTATTTTTATGACTTATACACTTTAGAAGAATTATCTGAACATATCGCTTACAACGTTGTAGAAAATGGATCGTTCTTTATTGAGGGTATAGGAACTCCGTTAAGAGATGGAGTAACACCAACGTGGGCTAGCAAAGAGGATTTAAAACACTTAGTCACTCAAGCTAATGTCATTTACAACAGATACGACACGGAGTGTGAAACAAATATTATTTAACTAAACGAAAGGAGTAGGAGATTTCCTGCAGGACTAAAAAGCTTTTTACTCCTTTGTGATTAAAGATGGAAATATTAGAACTATTTGCCGGAACAAGATCGATAGGAAAAGCCTTTGAAAAAAGAGGTCATGAAGTATTTAGCATAGAGTGGGACGAAAAGCACGATAATATCGACTGGTATGCAGATATCAGCACGATTACAGCACAAGATATACTTGATAGATTTGGGCAGCCAGATGTAATTTGGGCAAGTCCTGATTGTACGTCATACAGCATTGCGGCTATATCTCATCACAGAACTAAAGAGACAGATGGTAATCTAGCACCTAAATCAGATTACGCTAAGTTTTGCGACCGAGTTAATGCGCATGTATTAAAACTAATCCAGGAGCTAAACCCAATGTATTACTTTATCGAGAATCCACGTGGAGGAATGCGAAAGATGCGCTTTATACAGGACTTGCCACGATATACCGTCACATATTGCCAATATGGTGATACCAGAATGAAACCAACTGATATTTGGACGAACCATCCACAACCTAATTTTAAACCAATGTGCAAAAATGGAGCGCCTTGTCATGTTGCAGCACCTAGAGGGAGTAAAACTGGTACCCAAGGACTAAAGGGAAGTGTTGAAAGGTCCAAGATACCAACAGAATTATGTGAGCATATTGTAGATATTTGTGACAAAGGCAAGAGGACGGTTGCTGTTAGATTGGATGGTGATAGCTGATGTGTGAGTATTGCAAAGGTAAAGAGTTTAACAAGCCGATATACGATGACGGAGTAACCAGGATGTTTATTGAGGATGGCACCAATAACTTTTTAATAGATGATGAGTTTAGGACTGAGATTAGCATCATAAAATATTGCCCAATGTGCGGTAGGAAGCTAGAGGCGACAAACGCAACGGCACCATGAGCAGGCAGCAGGCGTTTGGTGGATTGTTTAAATAATACAGGAGGGAGCGAGCGTTTATGGAACAAGGTATTTACTTTTTAATGGGATTCATATTGGCTAGTTGGATTACTCTAAACTTAACTAAAAGAATCGAACAAAAAATAGGGTTACAAATTATCAAGAGCATTCAAGAGTCGGTAAATGATCACATAGCTGTACTTGAAGAAGTAAAGGATGCTACAGGCAAAACCTGGTATATAGATGGCGGCCTTACTACGGCAAAATCAATTGCCAATAGTGTTAATGACTACTTGGAGTTTTACAAAGATAGAGATTGGGAGGGGTAACGGATTGAGAACATCAACATTTAACTATATCAAAGACATCCTAGCGGATTATTACAAAACAGATGAATATATCAAACAGCGTGAGGACGAATTGCGTTATCCTCACCGTGAGTCTGATCTCAACGGAGATATCAAAGGGACCAAGGCGAGTTATGACAACCAGGTTAACTTGATGATTACGATCGAACAAGACAAAAGGTTGACTAACTTAGAGCGTAATAAACGTGTAATTTCTCAAGCGTTGGATGAAGCAGACGAAGATACAAAAACGATCATCGAAGAATTGTACATGAAAAAATATCCGCAATACACTTTAGTTGGATTAGTTCAGCAGAAAAAAATATTTGTCAGCAAAACTAGAGCCTATGAATTAAGAAATTTATTCTTCCAAAGCATCGCTGATGAATTAAGGATTTAGAAGCGGAAAAAATGCGGAATATTCATACTTGTAATAATGATATATTGATATTATGAAATACTAAGATAAACGATCCAAAGCAAACAATTACACACACAGCTAATTAACGATCGTTGCTGCGGATGGTTATCGCCACTCACAGGTAAATACCTAGTTTACAGCCTGTGGGTGTTTTTGTTCTTCTTTTTGTTTTCTTTTTATAGTATTCTGTATGTAAAAAGAAAAGGTGGAGTATTATGAATGTACAGTATATTGGATTAAACGAACAACTTTTTGAATCTACTGAAACAGAATATTCATCATTAGGTAGTCCTAAAGAGTTTGATGATTTCAATTTCAATTTCATTGATTTAAATAATATATCAATTTGGAGAGCAAAGATTAATTTCTCAAGCGATCCTCTTTCTAATTTTGTTAAGGATTTTAAGACGTTGTCTAAGTTGATTTACAGTTCAAATTCAAGCGTTCTAATTTCTATCCCTCAGAACTTCAAAACAGAGTTTAATATAAAAGATTATATGAGACATTTTAAGATTGCTTTTTCAAATTTAGTTAATAGAGATTTTGATTTAGTTTTTGGAACGACCAACACAAAAGTTTGCGATACGGTAATTACATCGGATTTTGTATTCGATAAAAGTGTAGGTGGAAGCTGGACTATAGTTACAAAATCAACTATTGGAAATAAGCCAACTACAATAAAATATCAAAATGTTTACGTTACAACGTTAAATATAACCAATTCCATAGAGTTGAAAAATTTTATGATTGAGGCTAATCTCGTATCTACAAATAATAAAGAAATACCAGAATGGATGGAGGAGGTCAAAATGTTTGATGATAGGCAACAAATGGATACTATCCAAATTAAAGAGCAGCAAATACAAGAACTTAAAAATAAAATAACCGAAGCACAAGAAATATTGAGTGAAAATGAACGCTTAAAATCAATTTTGTATACTCAATCAGATTCATTGGTAGAAGTAGTTTTTGAAATATTCGAAGAAATTTTAGATGTAGATCTTTCTGAATTTGAAGATAAAAAGATAGAGGATATTTCATTTGCTATTGGTGATATGACCTTTATCGGAGAAATCAAAGGAATCACAAGTAACGTAAAGACGCCCAACTTATCTCAGTTAGATAATCACTATACTAATTTCGTTGAAGAACACCCTGAGATTCCTGAAGAAAGTATCTATAAATTACTAATAGTAAATCATCAAAGAAAAAGACCAGTAAGCGAAAGAGATCCAATTGATCATAAGCAAATAGAGCTAGCGGAAAATAAGTATACTTCACTAATTATAGAAACAAGTGAATTGCTAAAATTATTAGAAAAGTACAGAGATAAATCTATTTCTAGAGAAGAGATTATTGATTTACTTACTAAAAACGGTTTATTAGAAATCAAGTAAATATTTCGAGTGCTTCGCGCCTGTAGAGTCATCGCTTATGCGGTGGCTTTTATATTACATAAGCCGTCATTCGTGGCGGTTGTTTTAGTTTTACACAAAAGTATTTAGGAGGTGAGGTTACATGACAAAAAATGACAAATACAAGCCTACCGTGGCAGAGAAAAAGCTTCTCGAAGTATTGATAAACCCTGAACATGTAGGGAAATCAGTTCAAGAGTTGTGTAATCTCGCTAAAGTAAGTCGAAATAAATACTATGATGCGATGAAGAAAGAATCATTTGTGTTGTTAATTAATAGCATTACGATGGATCTGATCAAAGGAAAAGCAGCCGATGTATTGAACGCTACTTATAAATACGCTTTAACAGAAAAAGGACATCAAGACCGCAAAATGATTCTAACGATAGCTGGGGTTTATACGGAAAAGTCAGAAACCAAGGTGACAGGTGAAATGAATATTAAGAGTAACCCATTGTCAGAATTAACTACGGATGAGCTTAGAAAGGCGCTGAGTAAGCTTGATGATGGATAAAGTGATGTTAAAGTTCGAGCTTCAGAAAGAGTTGGCTCGTCGTGATTTCTTTGAATACTGTCATTTAATGGCGCCTAAGTTTTATAAGCGCAATCGCAAGTACCTAGTTGATTTGTGTAACGACCTTCAAGAGTTCTTAACGAGCGATGATGATGTACTGGTTATCAATGAGCCACCTCGTCATGGTAAATCGAGAACTGGTGGAATGTTTGTTCAGTGGGTATTCGGGAATGATCAGAATAAAAAAATCATGACCGGATCATATAACGAGACGCTTTCAACAACATTCTCAAAATCAGTAAGGAACACGATTCAGGAGATTAAAGCTAATGATGATATCGTTGTTTATAACGACATCTTTCCTGGTGTTTCAATAAAAGCTGGTGATGGCGCTATGAACTTGTGGAGTTTGAATGGTGGTTTCAATAATTACTTAGCTACTAGCCCCACAGGTACAGCTACAGGCTTTGGTGCTGACTTGATATTCGTTGATGACTTGATTAAAAGCGCAGAGGAAGCAAACAACGCTATGGTCCTAGAAAAACATTGGACGTGGTTTACTGATACGATGCTTTCGAGGTTGGAAACGGGCGGTAAAATTATTATCATTATGACTCGTTGGCATTCCAATGACCTAGCAGGGAAAGCTTTGAAGGAAATGCCTGCTGCTGGGTACAAAGTGAAACATGTCAGCGTTAAAGCATATGATTCAGAAAAAGACGAGATGCTTTGTGAAGAAGTCCTATCGAAGAGGGAATATCAACGTAAAACGAAAACAATGGGTGCGGATATAGCATCTGCCAACTATCAGCAAGAGCCTATTGATTTAAAAGGACGGCTTTATCAGAAGTTTCAAACGTACACCAGCAGAACAGAATACATCAAAATATGGAACTATACCGACACAGCAGATCGCGGTGCCGATTATTTGTGTTCAATTGTCTTTGGTGAGACATCTGACCATAAAGCTGAGGTGTTAGATGTTCTGTATACGAAGGCACCTATGGAAGAAACAGAATCAGCGCATGCCAATCAAATGATTGAGAACAAAGTAAATCATGCTCGTATAGAGGGGAATAATGGTGGAATAGGATTTAAGCGTTCAAGTGAGAGAATCACAAAAGAGCGAGGGTTCTATAAGACCTATTTTGAAGACTTCCATCAATCGGCAAATAAAAATTCACGTATATTGTCTAATTCAACTTGGATCGAGAATAATATATTTTTCCCAGATGATTGGAAGCTGAAATGGCCTGAGTATTACGAAGCAATGACAACGTATCAACGAGAAGGAAAAAACGCTCATGATGATGCGCCAGATGCAACCACAGGGATAGCAGAAACATTATCTGGAGGCAGTACAGTTGAATTTATTGAATATTAGGAGGTGGATTGATGTTTTACAGTAAATTGTCGCTAAAGAATTATAAAAGAGTACGAACGAAGTATTCAACACAATTGGCTGAAGGTTTTTTTGATCCTAACGGATTTATGGAAGATATGCAGTCGTTCTTTGATGATAGAGAACGTAAGTATTTGGCTTATACAAGCGAGAAAAATGAAATTGACGGTAGACAAAAGCCGAAAACAAAAATTATCAAGGTTAATAATAAACTACACGCTGGCATGTACAACATCGTTGTAGATCAGGCAGTAAATCATTTCACAGGCATTCCAATCAAATGGGATTATGATGTATCAGAGCAAAAAAGAACAATTATTCAGCGTATGAAAGATCGTTTCCTGGGCAATGATCCGAATCAGTCAAAGACTCCAGAAGAATTCGATATGCTCTCAGATATGGTCGATAGTATGCGTTTTGCAATGTTAGATTCTGAATCTGCCACTTATCAAGGAGCAACTGGGGTGGCGTACCGATTGCTTGAACCAATAAAAATTGAGGAAGAATGGGAACTATGGGCATCTAATGTTGAGCCGTGGCTTGCTGAAAGGTATCAGAACGGTGCTGTTTTTATTCGTGAAAAATATGATACGACGCAACGAAAGTTCTATCAAGAAATGAAAGTGGTCACTCAAGAAACGATATTGACCTATGATCGTTATGTAGATAGCAGTCTTATTGGTATCTCTGGTAAATTTAAATTGATAGATGAAGCAAAAAATCCGCTTGAAAATATCTATTTATCAGAATTCAAAAATAACACGAATCGCTATTGTGATTTTGAGGTAGCAGAAGAAATCTCTGACGCTATTGATCGCAGTTTATCGGATCAACAAAATGAAGTTGAACAATTTAAGTTAGCCTACATGATGATTACAGGATCTCGCTTAAATGAAGATGAAGCAAAACGAATGATGGAACAACTAGGAATCATAAACATGACTGAGCCTAATGCTAAAGTTGAGTACGTGACAAAAGATATCAATAAGGATTTTAATGAATATCACTTAGACTTGCTCAAGCGTCAGTTTTACACAATCACAAAAGCGATTGACTTCAATGATGAGGTATTCAAGTCTAATTCGTCCGGTGAGGCTCGAAAGTGGCAAATCATTGCTCTAGAGGCTAAAACGAACACGAAAGAGCAGTTTTTCCGTGAGGGATTGAAGGAGACTGCTGAAACGTTGGCTGCATTTATCCGAGTAAAAGATAATAAAGAAATCGATCCAAAAAAGATTATTTTTACTTTCTCACGTTCGTTGCCTACAGATATTGGATATCTGGCGGAAGCATTACCTAAGCTGGCACCGTATGTTTCTAAAAGAACAATCATGAATCAAATCCCATTTGTTGAAGATGTGGACTATGAGTTGCAGATGATGGACGTTGAACAAGGTCAAAGTTATCCTGATGGCGAGTATAACAATCTAGGTGGTGAAGCTAATGGCAAAGACACCAAAGTTGAGTAAGTCAGCATTAAAATATTGGGAGAAGCGTCGGGAGTTAGAAGACAAAGCTCGTCTTAAATTAGAGAACGAAACACTAAAGATAATTACAGATATCTTTCCAGAAGCTTTAAAACGTATTCAGGAAAAATTACTGTCACAATCTGACTTGCACAAGATTAACCAGCAAAAGCTTCTTGAGGATGTCAAAAAGCGAGATCAGCAGAAGTATAGAAAGTACATCGAGGAAAATTACAAGTCTTTGATGAATTCTGACGAGAAATATCAAGCGTTTATTGATGAATTCTTTCCTGCGTATGACTATGCCAATGTGAATCGCTTGCTGCAGATTCGTTCTGATATCTTCTCCATTTTAGCTGAAGAAATGATCAATAAAAATGCAGACGTGAAATTTAATGATCGATTGGATGATTTTATTAACCGTATTTACAACACCAATTCCAATGCATTAGGTCATATATTGGGAACAGGTGATTTTTCACCGCTTCCAAAGAAAGAAATTGAGCGAATGTTGAACTACCCATGGAGCGGAAAGACATTTTCTTCTCGTTTGTGGGGGAATGTATCGAAGTTAGAACAAAACCTCAGTCAAGCAATAGTTAACGCTGTTGCAAGCGGTGGAGGGGTTGTGGATGCGTTGAAAACGATGCGACAAGACCCGTCAATTTCAGACATGTTCAAGCTTGAGAAAGATAAGTTTAATCGAGCAATCGAAAATCTTGTCAGAACTGAATATGCTCATTTTGCTGTAGACGGTATCAATGCATCATTTGAAGAAGCTGGCGTTAGAAGATCAATCAGCTGGTCTGCAGAAGATGAGCGAGTTTGTTCAATCTGTGGTGGGTATCATGGCAAGGAGATAAAGAAAGGCGGCATTGATCCACCATATCATACTCGTTGCCGCTGTACTAAGATACCAGATATTCCAGATTTAGGAGAAGATATCGACACTCTTTATGAGTCAATGTTCGGGGATTTATTGAATGAGTTCGCAAATAATCAATTTAATATAAAATTAGAGAGGTGAAAAACATGGATAAAATCACTTTGAAAGTAAGGCTTAGGCGTAGATTTTATGTATTACTGGCAGTTATCACAGCGGTTTCTGTAGTTAACACTAAGCGAGGAACTAAAATGCTGGATAGACTGTCAACCAAAATGGATAAATATATTAAAGTCACTAAATAGTGGCTTTTTATTTTGTCCGAAATGACGTAAAACTAACGAATGGTGGGCGGTTATCCGAATGCTGGGCGTAAAAAATAATATCAATGCAATGCGGGGCGCAAGGCGAATCGTGGGGCAGAGGAGGAAGAACAATGAAAAAATTATTGCCTATGAACTTACAATTTTTTGCTGATGGTGGTGAAGATGCACCAGAATTTTCTTTTGATGATTTTAAAGCATTTGCTGAATCCAACGAAGATGCACAGAAGTTTCTTGAATCGCAAAGCCAATCTGTAGCAGACAAACAGCTGGAATCATGGCAAAAGAATAACCTTGATAAAATCAAACAGGATACTATCAAGAGTTATGAAGAATCTAAAAAGAATAAGACACCTGAACAAATTCAACTTGAAAAACTACAAACTGAAATGGCAGCGGAAAAAGCGCTACGTATTACAAGTGAAAACAAAGCTTTTGTGGCTGAACAAATTTCAGGTTTAGAACTTGATGGAGATTTAAAAGAGTCTGTTTCAAAATTTATGTTGAATAATTTAGTCAGCGATAACGCAGATTTTACTAAGAATGCAGTAGAAGCATTTACTGGTGTTTTAGAAACAATTAAGGAACAACATGCTGCATCTATTAAAGAATTAGAAATGAATTCAGCATTTGGCAATAAACAACAACAGAACAATTCCGGGTCACAAAATGAACAATCTGCTGCTGACCCAATGGCAGCGCTAGGAAAAGCGTTAGAACAATTCAAACAATAGGAGGCAACACACATGAAAAAGACATCAACAAATAATTTGGAGTATTTAGATATTTCTCCGATGATCAACATGCTACAAATCCCAAGCACACCTTTCTTATCATGGTTATTGGGAGCTGGTAAAACTGAACCTGCTAAATCTACTGAGATTAAATGGCGTGAATCAGAATTAAACGGTGATGATTCATCTGGGCAATTAGAGGGTGGAGAATACCCAGAAGCTGAATCAGGTCGCGTTTGGTTTAACAACTTTACAGAGATCTTTCGTAAATCAACCTCAGTATCAGGCACTTTAGATACTATTAATGTCAATGGTGTAGGTAATGAATTGACAAACCAAGTATCACAACGTGCATTGGAAATGAAGCTTGACCTTAATCGTCAGTTAATAACTGGTGTAAAAGCCGATGAAAACGGCACTAAAGGTCGTCGTACAAATGGAGTTATGAATTTAATCAATCCAGCTAACGTGATTAACACAGCTTCTGCAACTGCTGTTACACGCAAAGATGTAGATAAAATGTTCAAGATTATGTATGACGAAGGTTATATGGGTGAGAAACTATGCTTGGTTTCGTCAGATATGCTTGATTTAATGACTGATGAAGTTGATGGGAAATCAAGTAAATCAGCTAAATTTGGTGATACTGTTCAATTCGGTTTACGCTTAGGCAGCATCACATCAAACTATGGTTCAGGTATTGCATTATTAGAACCTGCGTTACCGAACGGAACAATGATTGCCTTAGACACAAATTACGTTAAACTACGCCCGTTACGTGAATGGTCAGCCGAAGAGTTAGCAAAAACGACTGATTCAAAACGTATTGGGATCGTTGGTGAATATACAATCGAATATACTGCATCAAATTCAGGCGCTATTTTGAAATTAGCTGCTGGCTCAGAGGGATAGTGTAAAACTATCTCTTTTATTTTTTATTAGGAGGAATTTAAATGGCTACAAAAAAAGAAACTGAAAAAAATATTGAAGAAGTAACTACGGAACAAGAAGAAGTGAAAACTGAAAATACAGTAACGTATAAAGTGTTAAAAAATAAAAACTTTGTTGGCTTCGTTCATCCTGATACACGTCGATTAGTAACAGCTAACGATAAGGGAGAATTTATTGTTAAAAAATCGGATACCAAAGCAATTGCTATTCTGGATAATGCCGTTGATCTTCACGAAATTTAGGACGTGATAATATGACTGATGAAGAAAAGAAAAAAATCATCGATCAGATTAAAAAACAATTTCCAACAGGAGAAGAACAGCGAATCGAATCACTGTTAAATCTTATTTTGTTAGAAATTGAATCATACAACACTTGTAATAAAGTAATCGATTGGGAAAAGCTCTCTGATCTCGTTTCTGAGGTTTTATATCAAGCGATGAAGAATGAATCAGAAAAAACTATCACGGCTGTAAAACGTGGTGACACGTCAATAAGCTATGCTAACACCTCGCAAGCTGTACGCCAGCTTTTAGACGGTTATGCTGCAATGATCAATCGTCTTATTGGTTGTGATAATGGGGTGAGTTTCTTTTGAATGAAGCTGAAATCTTAGCGATGACTTATACAGATACTTGCACAATCGAACGTTATGATGATTACGAAAATCCTGAAACAGGAGTAACAGAGCAAACTTATCAAGCTGTCAGCGAGAATCTCCCTTGTGCTTTATCTCAGAGTGGGCTAGGTAGTTCAGGTAATTTGGCTGTAGTAGAAAATACAGGAATGGTCAATGTTACCTATGAGGAACAAAAGCTATTTCTTATGCCTACAGTAGATATCCGAAAAGGTGATCGAATCCAGATTACCCAATCAACTGGGCAGCAGCATACATTGTTTGCGAAGAAACCTTTTTCGTATCCTAGCCATCTCGAAGTGAATTTGTCAGGAAGTGAAATTGATTGATGGCTAAAAAAGGATATAGCATGCAATCAAATGCAAAAAAAGTGATTGAAAACTTTAAAAAAATGACTCCGTTAGCCGAAGCGCAAGGAATTATGTTAGTTAACGATTCATTGGCTAAGATTTATCAATTAGTTGTTCCTATCACGCCTATTAAAACAGGAGATTTACGTAGAGGTTACAGGATTATTAAAGCAAGAAAGTTATCAAGTGGTCGCATTGTAGGTGCTTTAGTGAACAATGAAAAATACTTTAAGTATATAAATGATGGCCATCGGACAAAGAATGGTGGTTTTGTCAAAGGTCGATTCATGCTTCAGAAGGCGCAAAACTTAGCACATATGACGTACATTCCACGTCGTTTCAAACAAATGGCTGTTGTTATTGCTAAGAAAGGATAGTTGCTTATGTACAATAAAGTTTTGTCTACAGTAACAGGAATTCTAAAGCAGATTAAACCTGATGGCACTATCTATTTAGATTCTGTCATGCAATCAAAACAGCCGCTCTATTTTGTCCTTAGTATTGAAGAAGGCGGGACTGAAAACGTGGGAATCACTATTCAAAACACTTCGTTTCTAGTCGACATTGCGATTGTAGACAACAAAGAGAATAAAAAACTAGTAAAGGACCTAACGGCTCAGTGCGGTTCTTTTTTTAATGTAATTGAAATGGATGGAAATCAACTCTTTCCAGAAAA
>SCLI03000421.1_pt1 | contig 26620 bp, 34 predicted proteins | sample 7268041 | NCBI WGS metagenome assembly SCLI03 (sample SAMN10721081, study PRJNA514188) | viral metagenome | isolation source: depth-stratified mine tailings core A | place: China: Fankou Pb/Zn Mine tailings | collected 2017-10 | reverse complement strand
CAATGGATACAACTGGACTTCCCCCAGAACCGAGGGATATCGGACTTGGAGCTTGTGGTGGCACAATCCACCGACGGCTCGACAACCCACGAAATATGGATCTACAGTGCTGTTGGCTGGCAGTTGATCACCTCGCTCGAAGGATACACGAGGGATGGAGATCTACTTGCCTACACCTTCAGTTCTCCAATCTGGGCAAGCAAACTGCAGATCAGAACGACCACCAGCCCATCGGTGGTAGCCTGGTACGAAGTTCGCATCTTCGAGGTATCCGGACTTCCAACTCCTACGGCTATTCCCACTCCCTCGCCGACCTATACGCCCACGATGACCCCAACCGACACGCCTACTCCGACCGACACGCCCACGCCAATTCCAACCCATACTCCAACGCCGACACCTACCGATACGCACACGCCAACTCGCACGCCGACCGCTACTCCTTCACCAACCGAGACGCCAACTCCCATGGCAACTTCGGCAGCCTCCCCAACGCCAACGCCGGTCACAGCAATCGTGGATTCAAATGGCGGCCAGGTGGTGGCTACCGGACCAATCACCACCACGGTCACCTTCCCACCCGATACGGTTACCGAACCGGTAACCTTCACCTTCACTCTGTCTCAGACCAATGGGATTAATGGACCTGTGAGCACGCTGGGTTCAGCTTTCGTTATTGAAGCCCGCACAGCCAACGGCTCGCCGGTGACTCAGTTCGCCCACCCCTTCACCATTACGGTACACTACTCACAAGCTGACTTGGCAGGGATAGACGAATCGAGTCTCAAGCTTCATTATTGGGACACGATCAAGGGGGAATGGGTCGCAGTTCCAACTATAGTAGACACTGGCGCCAAGGTATTGACGGCTACCCTGGCCCACCTGACGAAGTTCGCCGTTTTGGGGCAACAACAGTGGAAACTCTTCTTCCCTGTGATCCAGAATGTTAGCTCGGCGAGAGATGGAGTTGTGGCGACCGTGGGTGGGGAGAGATCGGCTACCGAGGAGCTGATTGCCTTAGCGCGCAACACCTTGATCACGATGCTCAAGGCGCCCCTCAATCTGGATTGAAAGGCAGCAAAAGAACCAGGTCGCCAAACAGCCTGGTTCTTGGGTGGTGGAGCTGAGGGGATTCGAACCCCTGACCTCGACAGTGCGATTGTCGCGCTCTCCCAATTGAGCTACAGCCCCGGTATTGCTACACTCGCTTCTTTGCCGCCTGAATTATATGGCATCTTGGCTGGTGGAGTCAAGGCCGGCGGGGCCAAATTCGCCTCAGCCGAGTTTGACAAAGCCAGGGGGCCTTCGCTATAATACCAGCGGGTGGCTCGTCAGGCAAACGAACCGCCGATGCATTCCAAGTGAATCCACACGTGCGCGCCTGTAGCTCAGGAGGAAAGAGCAACTGCCTTCTAAGCAGTGGGTCGGGGGTTCGAGTCCCTCCAGGCGTACCCACTATAGGCCGAAAGAGCACCCAAATTAGGGTGCTTTCCCTGTTTTAGGGGCTGTTTTGGGGGCAAAAGTAGGGACGACGCATTTTCTGACCGTCCCTCCCACAAACATGGCAACGGAATGGCAACGGATTTTAGAACCACCTCGCGCATCCTACCACAATTCCCAGTATCTCCGTGTTGCCTGTGACCTTGCGTGAGTGCTCTTCCTGCAGGGCGACAAGCCATAGCTGGCCGCTGCGGTCCTCCAGTATCTTGACCAGCAGTTTGTAATCCTGTCTCGCCAGCACGACGTTTCCGATCGTCGGCGTAGCGTCCAAGTCAACCACGATAGTATCGCCGTCCATAATCCGAGGTTCTAAGCAGTGTCCTTCAACGGGCATTGCTATGAAGCGGTGGGTTCTCTCTTCTACCGTCTTCGGGAAGTACGGTACGAAGCGGTCAATTGTCTCCATTCCTCAGCAACGCTTCCAGCGTATCGGCCGCGTCCTGTTGGAGTCCCGGCAGGACGTGACTATACAGGTTCAGGGTTAGGTTGACGTTGGCATGTCCTAGCCTCTCGGCTACCACCTTCGGGTGAATGCCGGCGGCGAGAAGCAGAGAGGCGCTACTGTGGCGCAAGTCATAGGGCCGAATCCTGGGGACGCTCGCCCGGTCGCAGATGCGATAAAAGGCGCGACGGACAGCTTTGTCCTCCAGCATTGTCCCCACTTCCGAGCAAAAGACCAGGCCGTTGTCCTTCCAGAGTGGACCAGATTGTAGCCGCTCCTCGTTTTGCTCGATGCGGTGCTTCTTAAGTAAGGACACCACATCGGTACTTAGGGCAACTTGTCGCCGACTTCCCCCCGTCTTAGGTTGACCAATAACCCGTCCTACTCCTGGCACCCTCTGCCCATTCTGCTGAATAGACATCATCTTTGTGTCAAGATTTATGTCAATCCAGCGAATGGCCTTTAGCTCACCGGGACGCGCACCTGTCGTTAGTAGCAACGTAAAGAATCCTTGCCACTTCAGACCCTCATCAACTGAAGCATCAAGGAATGCCTTCGCCTGTTCTACCGTAAAGGTTTTCATCTCCTTGCGGGGCACGCTCGGAGCATCCACCCCTTTGATGGGATTGCGGCCTATCAATTCCCGCTTGACCGCAACATTCATGGCTGTGCGCACCATCCGAAAAACGGCATTGAGCGTGGCGGGTGACAGCTTCTCGCCGGTGTCCTTGCGCGACGTTTCTCGCAATAGGCTAAAGAGTTTGACCAGGTGCGATGGCGTGAGTTTGCCGAGCTGCACGGCGCCGAGGTGGGGCACGACGTAGTTCTTGACCAAGCAGCGATAGGTTGAGCAAGTCTTAGGGCCTTTGGTGCTGGCGTAGTCGCTTAGCCATTTCTCAAAGTAGTCTGCTACCGTCATTTTAGGATCGGCAACGAGTTTGCCCTTATCGGCTTCGGCTTGCAGCCTGGTTCGTTCCTCTTCTGCTGCCCTCTTGCCGCCGTGGAAGGTATGCCACTGCTGACGGCGCTTGCCGGTGAGTGGGTCGGGCTCGAGCTCGACAGCGATTCGCCAAGTCTTGTCGCCGCGCTGAATGATGCTACCTCGTGCCATTTTGATTGTCCTCCACACTCGTCTTGCCGATTATCCTGTTGTACGCGTACTTTGCATCGCGGTCGAAGTTGCTGAGGCTATCGCTGTCGTAGCACCATGTTGGGTGCCTTACTCGATGTTCCTTGTTCCAGGCTTTTAGCCTGCCTGGTCCTTTTTCGTGGGCGTGATTGTGATAGAAAAGCCCGAGTTCCAGATGTTTCATACTCATACCGCGCTGTCGCTTTTTCTGCGGGGCGTACCTGGGCCATTCCTTGGCAAGATCGCTTTGAAAGCTGGCGTAAGCTTGCGCGACATCCTTCGGGGACATCCTCAAACTCACACGCATGATCAGATGGCTTAGGACCGGGTATCGCTCGTGCATAATGGCCATGGCGATGGGGTTAAGCGCTGTTTCCCGGGGTGGTCTACCAGTGAGAACGAATGTAGCTGCTTCTGATTCCGCCCATGTGTACTTCCGCGCGAGATCCTGACTCAGGACAGCGAGCTCACGTAAGGGCTCGTTGTTTCCAATCGTGAAATACATCACCTGACGGTGTTCATGTTCTGCGACCGATTCAGCCGATGAAGGGCGTAGATTTAGCTCGCGGTCCGACATCAGAGCAGAGGCATCTAGGGAGTATGTGTTCTCGGCTTTGACATGCCAGTGCCTGACCTGCTCATCTTCAAGGGCAAACGCCAATTCTTCTATGGGTTCCTGGTCAGACGCCCCGATGATGAATTCGCGTTCACCCCGATATTCACGCATTGGCACATCGCCTGGGGTCCTTTCGTAAAGCCAACGAACAGCAGCATCAGCAGTCAGTAGCGTGCCGCTTAGATGGCGGTGCCGGTAGTCAATCACACTAACGTCATGCGCTGCGTCGCCTGCAAGCACCTGTACGACATAATCGGCCAACAGCCGAGACCGTGGTTCCTTTTTCAGGGTTAGGCGCGACCTACCGGCGTGCCCGCTTGCCCTGTACCTTGCACGCTGCTCCTTGTAATACTTTAGGAGATCAATGTACCCGTTCGCACGTTCAAGTGCGTCTTCTACAAAATCGCGCTTAACTAACTCATCCCAGATAGCCTCATCGGGCTCGCCCCTAATGTCACGTCTTAGCCTGTCGTATACGTCCTGACTCTCTTTCGGCATCTTATTCACGTTACTACTCTCTTATCGTGATATGCTAACCTATAGACAATATAGCACACATATTCCGCTGTGTCTAGTGTGAACAAGGAGCATCGAATGGGCAAATTGCTAAAGGCAGAAGAGCTTTCAGCAAAAAAGGGGATTCCCCGATCGACACTATATTGGTTGGCCAAGACGGGGCAAATACCGGCAATCTACTACGGTGCCAGGGCGGTACGCTTTGATGAAGACCTGGTCGAGGACTGGCTTAAGAGGCAGACGAAAATGCCACGTTAGGTGTGGGGGTATTGGTGTGACATCGGACGTTTACAGTTACAAACTGCTGGATGCTGTCATAGTCGAACTTGAAAACACTTGGTGCCCGCTCCAGGCAGCACGGCTACGGATTGATAAGTCGGCGCTGGAGAGGGCGGCGATAGATGTCAACTAAGCGTGATGTGCTAGCAACCGCCCTTGCCGCCGAACGCGATGGCATCTCCGTTGTTCCACCCTGCGATGATGGCACCAAGCGCCCGTTAGGGTCATGGAAACGGTTTCAGACCGAGCGGGCCACACCAAGCCGCATCAGGCAATGGTTCGCCAATGGTCGGACCGGTCTTGGCTTCGTCTGTGGCAAGGTCTCGGGCAACTTGGAACTGCTCGAATTCGAGGATTCCCGAGTGTACTTCGACTACCGACACCTGGCACGGTCAACAGGGCTGGGCGACACACTCGACAAGGTGGAGGCAGGCTACCTTGAGCAAACACCAGGCGGCGGTGTTCATCTGCTCTATCGGTGCTCGGAGATAGCAGGCAACACCAAACTCGCACGGCAACCAGGCCCGCCTGACGAGCGCGGCTACCCCACAGTGAAGGTCCTTTGCGAAAGCAGGGGCGAAGGTGGGTATGTCGTCGTGGCACCTTCTCATGGCCGTGTCCATTCATCCGGCAAGCCCTACAAACTGGTACGAGGCGGCGTGCAGACTATCGCCACAATTAGCCCACAAGAACGGCGCGACCTATGGCAGTTGGCGCGCAGTTTCGACGAGATGCCTGAACACGAAACGCCCAGAGAGCGTGCCACGGTAGCAAGTGAGAGCAGCGGCAATCGGCCGGGGGACGATTTCAACAGTAGGGCGACGTGGGCAGAAATCCTGGAGCCTCGCGGATGGAAAGCTGTCTTCAGTCGTGGTGAAACTACTTACTGGAGCAGACCCGGCAAGGACGAGGGCATCAGCGCAACGACGAATTACGACGGGTCAGGGCTTCTGTATTGTTTCAGCACTTCAACCGTCCTGGAGCCCGAGCGCGGGTATAGCAAGTTCAGTGTCTATGCCATCCTGGAGCATAACGCCGATTTTCGGGCTGCTGCTCGTACCCTCGGCGCGAAGGGGTACGGCGAGCCTAAGCCGTCGCCGAGCAAACAAATTTATATTTATGACACCCCCTCCGACATTTCGTGTAAGGTCCCCCCTCGAAGGGCTCCGCACACCATAAACAGAATCTCCGTCGAGGTGGGCTATGCAGATTGACGTTGACTACACGGCTGGCGGCTGGAAGGTCGCCTGCGGCGCTCTCACCCTTGAGGCAACCGGATCAATCAGGGATCGCGGGACCATCCGCTGCACGCTCTCGGTTTGGAACGGGGGTCGAGTGGTTCACCGGGATAACGTCAACCTCACCGGCGACCGGGCGCGGGCACGCTTCATAGCGAAGGTGCAGGCCAAGGGTGTGAGTATCGCAGAGGATCATCTGCTCGCGCTCGACGAGGCGATACGCACCTCGCCAAGACCCACGCCCAACGGCCACGAAAAAACTATTTATGACACCCCCTCCGACATTTCGTGTAAGGTCGGTACGGTTAGCGAGTTGGCGGAGCGGGTCAACAAATGGCTCAAGCTCAAGGACACCCGCGTGCTAAACATCCTGCTGGGGGCCGTCGTGGCTCACCGTTTGGGCGGGGAGTCGCCATGGCTGCTCATCGTTGCGCCACCATCCGGGGCCAAAACCGAGCTTATTCGAATGCTCTCCACATCCCCGGACGTATACCCGCTGTCGGAGCTGACGGCCCGGACATTTGCCAGTGGGCTGGACACTCACGGCGATGATCCGTCGCTCCTGGCCAGGCTGAGGGATGAAATTTTGATGCTGAAGGACCTGACTACGGTCCTGGAGATGCAGCGCGAGGAGCGCCAGGCGGTGCTCGCTCAACTGAGGGAGATATACGACGGGCGGTTTGATAAGGCGTGGGGCACCGGCAAGGAGTTGCATTGGGAAGGGCGCCTGGGCTTCCTGGCGGGCGTAACGCCGATCATTGACCAGCACCACACAGTTATGGGGCTGTTGGGGCCGCGGTTCCTATTGACTAGGCAACCGGAGCTAGGCGCGCAGCTCCGGGTAGATGTGGCCAAGCGCGCTATGGAGAACGCTAACCAGGAGAGCGCGATGCGGGCGGAGTTGGCCGGGGCCACAAAAAGCTTTCTAGCGGGTATCGGCCGTACTCCTCCGGCCGTGCCCGCTGGCGCCGTGGATTGGCTGGCCAGGGTCGCCAACCTGGTGACGTGCGCCCGCTCCCCGGTCAACCGGGACGGGTTTAAGCGCGAACTGCAATACGCACCGGAGCCTGAGATCCCGGCCAGGCTGGCGCGGCAGCTCCACGCCCTGTTGCAGGGGTTGACCCTCGTATCCGGGCACGCCACGGTTGCGCCGACGGACCTAGGGCTGATTGCTAGCGTTGCCTGGGACTGCGTTCCAGTGATGCGCCAGCGCATGCTGGCCGCACTCGGCCAGGCCGATGAGATGCTGAGCACCTCGCAGATCGCGGGTGGTTCACGTATCCCCACGACGACGGCGCGCTACGCGCTGGAGGATTTGCAGGCGCTGGGCCTCGTGCAGTGCGAGAAGGGCGGCCAGGGCAGCGCAGACCATTGGGCGCTGGATGATAGCTACCGAGAGGCACTGGATATTCTGCAGCAGCCGCCGGCAGACCTGGAGACCTATCACGAAATGTCGGAGCCCCGTCATACAGAATATTTGGAGGATGGGATGCGCGATGCCGAGCCAGAAGCCTGCGCCGTCTGCGGCGCCGCGGTGTACTGCTACGACGAGCAGGGTAGACCGTACTGCGAGCAACACCTGGGGAGGGTAGGATGATCGAGTTTGTTGATCCGCCGGATGAGACATGGCCGCTTGGGTCGTGGGGGTGGGGCGCAGATTGCCCTTGCGGAACGTCCGAGTACCGCGGTTATGGTCGGGCGACACACACCCGCTGGCATATGGACTGGGCAACCGGCCTTCACGTCCCGGTCTCGCTGGAGTGTCAAGCGCCACTAGCGAGAGTCACGGGCGATAGTCCAATGCCCGACCGCAAGACGGCCTATCGTCTCGGGCAGCTTATGCGCCGCGAAGAGGGCTACGACTTCTGCTTACTGCCAGACCCCGTTACCTGGAAAGTCCATCAGCGGTGGCCCGTCGCCTATCTGGCACTCTGGAGGGAGCGTGCTATCGGGCTTCTCATCGTGGGCCAGGTCAAGCGCTGGGGTTGGAACAAGCCCGACGCTGAGGGCTACGTTCATTTCGATCAACGCGAGCCAAGCCGCGCCGTCGCCGGGATCTTCGTCTGTGCCAACTATCGCAGGCGCGGGGTGGGGCGTCGTTTGGTTGAACTGGTGGCTGAGCGTGAGAGGGTGGCCAGGGATGAATTCGCCTGGCTAATGCCGCTCTCTGATGGTGGCAACGCGCTGGCCGCATCGGTTGCGGGCGACGGGTTGCGACTATGCAATAGCGTCCCGTGGGAATAAGGAGGTAAGCGAATGACAACGACAACCGAGACAAAACGATGGACCTGGGAACGTCTAACCGAAATCGAGCCGAAGTTACTCGACCTGGAGGCCGAGATTCGAGCAATCAAGCCAGGGCGCGGATTCTGCGCGAACTATGTTTGGTACGGCTACGAGCACCGCCCGAGTTTGAAACACAGGCTGTGTGCACTGGTGGGCTGGAGCAGCGACAATGCCAAGTTGCGCGGCCACGAAGCCTATGACCTGGCCTATTCGTATTTGTACGGATTGCTGCCAGCCTGCCGACACGACGGGCCGTTTTGCTGAGGTGAGCCGTGAGCGAGACGAACCCACCCACCATCTGCACATCCTGTCGAGACTGGGAGCGGTGCAGGATCATCTCCTACGCCTTCGCCGCGCCGGACGGCCGAAGCTGTCCGGTGGTCGAGCCCGTGAAAACCATAACGGAGGGCGCCAGGTGATAACAGACGACATACTCGAAACAACCCGCGGGGCACTGCCTGTGATCCGGGGATGGTTGCCGGGGACCATCGTAAATGGCCGGGTGGTCTCTGCCCCGATTGTCGCGGTTGCCGCCAAGCACCGGCCGGATGTCTACGGCCTTCGTGGCCTGCATAGCCCTCAGCCTCCCGAGGGGCTATGGGTCAGTGGCTGGGAATGCTTGCGGCTGCCCGGCGCGCACCTGGAGGTTCTGATGGTCGAGGGACAAGTGCCCATCAGCTGTAAGTTCCGCGTGGTGTTTCGCTACTTTCGCTTTATGGATATCGTGCGCGCCCTGCTGACCACCGGGGGCTTTGGTTTGTGCACCACGCCGCCAACAGTGCTCCCGAGCGGAGAGATTCGCGGCGAAAACGGCGTATTCTTATCGGAAAACATGATTGAGTGGGGAAAGTTCTCTGCCGAGCATCCCGAGTTACAACTGCAAGCCGAGAGGCCGAGCGCCGAGGTTCCCGACCAGAAAGCTGGCTTCACGCTGCCGCCTATCGGCCATAGAAGTTGTACCAACTGCACTCACTGGCGAGGCTCCGCACTAAGTATTGGTGGTTGGGATCCTGATAGCTTCCGCTGCATCGCCAAGGGCGAGGTTGTTCGGTACAACGAGGCGAACAGAGCCGAGAAATGCAACCAGTGGCAAGAAGAACCCCCGTTCCCAACTAGGCAGAAGTGTGGTACAATGGAAGCAAGTAAGCAAAGCGAGCGTATAAACGAGCGTCTGCTAGTAAAGGTGGGTAGCAGGAGGTGTCACGGTGGCGGACGGTGAAGAATACCCGGCGGGCGATTTGGCCGGGCTTGAAGCTGATTTGAAGAAAGCAGGGGAGGACCTCGACGCCGATGAGATGGCGCTGCAGCAGGACCGCGAGGGCTACGCGGCCTACACACGCAAGCGCATGATAGACGGGACGGCTTTGGGCAGGTTGATACAGCGAGAGAGGCAGATTTACTGGGCCAGCCACCCGTTGCTACAGCGCTTCTTCTCCGATGTGCCTATGCCCGAGAGTGTGAGCCCCAGCAACAGGTCGAATTTCTTCGACACTTATCCCGATAGTTACTCCGAGGCGGTGGGCCAATAATGCCACGAGTTTGCACCATCTGTGTCCACAAAGAGCGCGGTGCGATAGACGATGCCCTGATATCTGGTGACTCGTTGCGGAACATAGCGAAACAGTTTCGTTTAACGGCGGCGGCGGTGAATCGGCACAAGAGCGAGCACCTACCCGAGACTCTCGTCAAGGCAAACGAAGCGAGCGAGGTAGCCCGGGCCGACGACCTGCTGACACGGTTGGAGAAGCTTACCACAGAAGCCCGCACCATCAAGAACAAGGCAGAGAAGACCGGGGACTACCGCACGGCGCTTAGTGGCATCCGGGAACTGGTGCGGATCGTGGAGCTGTTGGCGAAGCTTCGGGGCGAGTTAAACGAAGCGCCCCAGGTGAATGTGCTCTTGGCGCCACAATGGCTGGAGGTGCGGGCGGTGCTGATATCCGCCCTGGCGCCTTACCCTGAGGCCAAGGCGGCGGTGGCTTCGGCCTTGCTAGCTGTAGAAGATGGGTATGCCGTCCATAGCAGGTGATCTGGCCATGGCCCTCGATCCGGTTTGCCTCGCCGAGCGCATCGGCATCGCGCCCGATCCCTGGCAGGCCAATCTACTGCGCTCCAGCGGCAAGCAGCTGATCCTCAATTGCTCGCGGCAGGCTGGTAAGAGCACGGTATCCTCGCTCCTGGCCCTGCACGAGGCCCTATACAATACGCGCGGCCTTATCCTGCTGCTCTCGCCGTCGCTCCGTCAAAGCCAGGAGCTGTTCCGCAAGGTCAAGGACGCATATGGCGCCCTTAATGGTGCTTGCCCGGTGGTTGAGGAATCGGCCCTGCGCCTGGAGCTACAGAACGGCTCCCGCGTCGTGTCCCTACCCGGCAAAGAGGCGACAGTGCGCGGCTTCTCCGGCGTAACCCTCCTGGTCGTGGACGAGGCTTCCCGCGTACCGGACGAGTTATACCAGGCAGTGCGTCCGATGCTCGCCGTCTCTGGTGGGCGTCTCATCCTGCTTAGCACGCCCTTTGGCAAGCGGGGATTCTTCTTCCGCGAGTGGTCGGAAGGCGGCCACGATTGGGACAGGGTGCAGGTGACCGCCGAGCAGTGCCCGCGCATCGCCAACGACTGGCTGCAAAAGGAGCGGGCCGCAATCGGCGATTGGTGGTACCGGCAGGAATATGGGTGCGAGTTCGTGGAGACACTGGATCAAGTATTCACCTATGACGACACGATGGGCATGCTCGACGACCCTTCAGTGACGCCATTGTTTGGGAGGTAATCCAATGGGCAGCTACTTCTTTCTCGGGTTGGACCTGGGCCAGGCGCAGGACTATACCGCCTTTGCCATCGCGGAAAAGGTGATGCCCCCCAAGCCGGAGATAGGGGAGCCCGTTGACCCTGACAGGTTGCCCACCTACCACGTCCGCGAGCTTGGCCGCTTCGATCTCGGCACGGCTTACCCGACCATGGTCGCCTACGTTGCCGGCCTCGCGCGACGCGCGCCCCTGGCAGGGAGCACCGTCATGGCCGTGGACCAGACTGGCGTAGGCCGGCCGGTGGTGGACCTGCTCAGACGCGAGCGAATGCAGTTAATGGGCTTCTACCCGGTGACAATCACGGGGGGCAACAAGGCCACGTCGGAGGGTGGCTCCTGGCACGTGCCTAAGCGGGACCTCGTGAGCGTGGTCAAAGTGTTGCAGCAGAGCAAGCGCTTGAAGGTAGCCCCGCAATTACCCCACGCCAAGACGCTGGTAGACGAGCTGCTGGCCTTCCAAGTGAAGATCACCGACGCGGCCAACGATACCTATGGAGCTTGGCGGGAGGGTGCCCACGATGACCTCGTGCTGGCTACCGCTCTGGCTTGCTGGACCGGCGAGCGCCTTGCTCCGGTGCAACGTCTACCCAACACGCCGTACAGCATCGGTTCCCGCAAGGTAGAAGACGACGATGGCTGGCCATTTGGGAGAGCGGCCAGTGGTAGGGGATACTGGGGCAGACGGTAAGCCTGTAGGTGGCTCTGCTGGGCACTTCCTAGCCTCGTGCTATCAAATCCTCGACACTTACCTCCAACGCCTTAGTCAAGCCCTCCAGGGTTGCCCCAGAAGGGCTCTCGGTGTAGCCACTTTCTATGTTGAAGATGCACGGTTTCTTGACACCTACCATCTCGGCCAGGCGCTGTCAGGATAGACCTCTGGCTTCTCTCAGCTCGCATACGCATTCGGCAAATGACATCAGCTCCGACCTCCCGCTCACTACAACGCCAGTTGGCAAGTAGCTGCACGAGGAGTCAGGAAGATTACGCGGTCTGAAAACAGCAACGCATCCTGGTAGTACACATATTCATAGCAGGCGAATGTATGGACGTATCCACCGCTGAGCGTGTCCTTGTACCAGTCTTGATCCACCCGCGTCAAGTTCAACTTCAGCCCCCCGGACGAGGCCGCTGGACCCGTGCAATTGGCCGCGATGTCGGCAGGTAGGCTGGGCGTCGCTCCGTACTCCACTGGCGCCGAGCTACCGCTGCCCATACTCTTGATGGCCTTATCGATGTTGGCCGTCGCTCCTTTCGGAACGATGTAAGGCAGAGCAGCGCAAGGGACCGATTGTTGAGCAGGCGCGCTGGCGGGAGCGCTGGGCTGCTGTCCACTGAGTGGCGGCAAACTTGCTACGTACTGGTTGAAACAGGGTACCAGCAAAGGACCCAGCACATCGCCCGCTCTGGTTTCCCCAGGGATGAAGTCGCAGATGCTGGGATCGGCCTTCACTGCTGCTTCGGGATTGTTCCGTGCCGCAATCTCCAATTCCCACTCGTATCGTTGTGTGTTCAGCCGTTGCTGAATCCCATATGGTCCATTGACCCAAGTCCTATAGCCGTCTGTGAAGGCCGTGAAATTGTCCGCTTTGCGCCAGACAAGAAGCCCCCCGACAGTTTCCTGCAGCGCATCCCCGTTGGCAATGTTGTAGTGCTCGTTCACCTTGCAGTCGCCTACCACATCGGGGATGGCATCGTGCAGAGCCTTGAAGCCCAGGATAAACCGGCAGTCGGCTGCCTCGACTTCTCGGCTGGGCTGAGCACCAAACGTTCCGAACCAGGTGCTGATGATTAGGAGTAGTAATGAGGCTTTGATTGCGAGTCGCATGATTGGCCTCCAATTTCGTCCACTAAGCGGGGTCGCAGTGCCCCCAAGGTGTTACGTGTTCTCGTCGCTACCCAACAGGTCCTCAATGTTCGTGCCCAACGCCCTGGCCAGGCTCACGAGCATTTCTTTGGTGGGGCTCTTGTTGTAAGCGTTTTCGATGTTGACAACCGTTTGCGGGCATACCCCAGCCATCTTGGCTAGCACTCGCACAGACAATCCCCTCGCTTCTCTCAGTTCGTACAGGCGGTCTGCGAGAGACACTTATGTTTCACCCCCGTTCAACAGTAGGCAGGGGTCGCTTTCTCCCCCTGCGCTCCCCATCTACGCCATGTCCTCAGCGCGCCGTCTGCTGGGAGTTTCAAGAAAACCGACAACTTGCGGGACGTTGCTAATACCATGCGATGGCCGCAGAGTTGTTGGTATCGGACGTACAGGTTACCATCCCCCTCGCATGTTCTTCAGTGTCGCCGGTAAGTACAGGCGATACTTAGGTGTGGCTGTTGGAGTCGGCGTAACCGTCGGCGTTGGCGTGATGCTGGGCGTTGGCGTTATCGTCGGCGTGCGTGTTGGAGTCGGGGTGCTCGTGACGGTAGGGGTGCGAGTGGGTGTTGGCGTGGGCGTGGGCGTTTCCGTGGTGTAGGAAAATGAACACCCAGCGGTAGAACACGCATCTAGAAATTTGTTGATCGTCGTGGTCGTTATGCGCGTGCCCTCATTCCACGCAGGCACACCACCGTATGAGATACCGGACGACACAACACCAACGACTAAGCCATCCGAGTACCTCCAAATAGGTGACCCGCTTTGGCCTCCGTAGACATCCGTGAGGTATCGAAGTCGTCCGGCAGTCACATCCAGAAACGACGTGTCAGATGCCCCCCACTGGTAATAGCCAGCTTTGTCGGCTGGGTAGCCCCCTGTTCTCGGCTGGAAATTAGGCGCGCTAAGGCTCGCGTCCGATAAGGCACTAATCGTAAGCCAGCCTACGGTGTTGCCGAGTGTAGAAGTAGACAGCAGGATAAGTCCATAATCGTACGCCGGATCGTTTGATGCCTGCCACTCGGCTGGTGCCCAGATGGCGCTGGCGGCTTGTGAACCATAAGGAAATATCCAGCCATCCCTCCCGGGATAGACAACGAAATTGGCTCCCCAGTCATTCCAATCAGCACTATAGACGCAGTGAGCCGCAGTCAGAAGTAGGCGGGGGCCGATGAAACTGGCGCTACAGCGGTAGGAGTTTATGCCCCACGGATCGGTGGAAGACACGTAGGTAATCGTGCTGGCGGGAAAGAATGTCGTGGGGGAAACCAGCCATCGGTCGTCAGTGCCGAAAATGTACTGAGCCCCAAAGCCAGCTACCCTGGCGACTGCATTCGGCTGCGCTTGCGGCCCAGTGTCAGGATCGACCCACTTCCATTCAGTAGGCTTAGTGGTTTCGGGAACTGCATAGCTGGTAGTCGCAAAGACAGGATAACTAAGCGCGTTTGCATGTACTCCCCACCCCACCACGACCGCCATCACCAATGCCGTGATCGCCAGCCGCATACCTTCCTCCTCCAGCAATGCAAAAGGCGCCCTACAATCAGGCGCCTCTCAATGGCTTCCCCACTATCCACCCCGCTAGCCGAGCCACAAGAGGCCGACGAGAACGGGTTAACGTGGCGGCATGGTAGCATGTGGTTGGCTGGGTGTCAAGGTCGTGAACGCTCGTTGTGACTGCCGTACAGGACGCGCCTATATCTGCCATTCGAGTTATATGCTGGGCCTATCCCCGCTCGTGCCTGGGCGTGATCAAAAATGTTGAGTTGACTCAACAAACCAAGCCATCCCTAATTATTCCCCCACCCGCATGGGCGTGATCGCTGCTTTCCCCCATGGGGGAAAGCCCCAAAACCGGTAGCAACCAACGTCGACCGCCGCGGTTCGTTGCTAGGGTCACCCGCACGAGGGCCGTGCACTGAAAGGAGCCCCGCCTTTCGACGGGGCTCCTCCACTCGCAAAAACCTTGTTACGCCAGTTTCGCGCTCGCCATCCTCCTTTCTGTCGCTCAATTTATTCCGTCAATCGCCGTTCGGCGAGTTGTCGGCAGTTGTGGCTTTCATCCTGCGAAACGACTCCTCGATGAAAGCATACGTCTCCTCTTCGGTCCCGTCGACGTGGCTCTGGGCCATAGCGCGCAGCAAGTCGACCGATATGTCGAAGGCCTCCAGCGACATCTCGCCCTTATCGCGGTGCTCTTGGAGCTTAGCGCAGGCCTCGCGCATCCATGCCTTTGTGCTCTTGCGTAGCTTCTTCTGTCCAGCCAGCCACGCGAGAAATTCTTGCTCCTTCATTCCGAGGCCTCGCCTTCTTGCGGTGCTGGCAAAACGCAATGCCGGTGCCGCCATTCCTCCATCCCGGCCGGGGCATCCCCTTCGATGAAAACCTGGTCGATGATGGGCGCATGAGCCGGTAGATGCTCGACCAGTTTCCTCCGCATCCATTCAGCGTGGTTATTCCATTCCGCGTCGCTGGCTTCCTCGAGTTCCCAAAGCAGCTTATAGCTTTCCTCGTCGAGTTTTTCCAGGAGTTTGCTTCTCAGTTCCTCTTCCTTGAAGAGCAGTGTTGCGCGTTCCTGCTCTTCCTCACTCTCCAGCCGGTAGACCTTGCCGTCGATGACGACAAAGGTTGGCTCCTCGTCCGGATCGATGCGGTGAAAGGTGGCTTGCACTTGCTTCGTTTGGCCGGGCTGGTTTACTCTCTTGGCTTGCTCTAATCCGTGTGGCATCTTCGAATCCTTTCATTTTTGTAGTGGGGCCGGGAGAGATCCCGGCCCTTCTTCGTCTCTAAAAGGGCATTACGCCATCGTCGCAGGGCTCCATCTCGGAGCCATCGGTCGCAGCCAGGAAGGCGGCGTACTCGGGATCGGCACGGAGCTCGCGCTCGTCGATGCTATGCAGAGCCAGCAGGCGCTCGCTCTCGCGGGCGGTGTGGCTGCTCAACTTCCACCAGTCTACGATCATCGCAGCACCCAGCTTTCGAGCTTGGCGGCGACTTCCAGCACCTCGTCGACGTTGCCGCGGCCGGTGTTGCCATAGAGTATCGCCGTGGCGGTGTTGAGACAGGCCAACCGGGTGATTCTGGCATCCTTGGTATCGATCGGTGCCGAGTGGGTGTCCACAGGGGCACACGTGGGCGCTTCGGGCTCTTGCTCGTGGGGCGCTCCCAGGCTTTCAATCTTGCGGACGTAGTTGCTGGCATCCAGCGTGAGCCGCACGCGAGTGCCAGCTACAGGCATCGGCACGTCGGCGGACTTGGCATACTTCGAGACGTTCAGCCAATCCGGGAGCTCGTAAATCTTGAAGCCCGAGCCATTGACCAGGGATACTTTGCCTTCAATCGTGGTGCTGGCCATCTACATCACCATCCCGTTGCAGCGGTCCCAGCGGCGCCAGCAGGCCGTTTCGTCCTGGCAGTAGTAGCGGGTGACATAGCTCGCGTGGCCACCGACGTGGACGGACTTCTGTACCACGGTGGTTGAGACGTAGCCACAGTGCTGGCAGCGGTGAGGCTGAGCGGCCACCTCGGCCGGGGTAAGGTCGCGTGCTTCGATAGTTCCGGTGTTCTGGAGCATTGTGCGGTTCTCCCTCCCATTTTGTGTTCTGGTGGAGCCCCGCCGTGTGCTATACTTGGAGTGGCAGGGCTCCTGATACGGGTGCTGTGCTACCTGGCGCTAACGTGCTGACACGCGTTGGCGCCGTTCTCCTTTGGTGCTACCTGGTGGCGACAAAACACGGTGGTTGTCCACGGGCGGCTAACCCGCTTGGTGTTGCCTTGTTCGTCCTCCTTCTCGCCTTCGATGATGATCGCCAGTTTGGCGCCGTGCTGGCCCTTCTGGACCTGGAAGCCTAGAGCCTGCCATCGCTGATAGGTGAAGATGTCGGAGTAGCCTTCGCACGTTCCGTTACAGGCTCCGGCTTCTTCCAGTTGGCGCATAGCCGATGCTACGTTCTGGACGCTGTAATGGTTGAAGGTCTGCGCTTCTTCCGCGGTCATCTTGGGCCGCTCACGGGTTGCGGTGGGCATTTGGTGTATCCTCCCTTCGTTCCTTGTTACCAACAATTTACCACAGAGTTACTATGGTTGTCAATAGGTTTATGGTCATTTCTTGGTAAATTGATGAAAACTCATCTTGTAATCTATGGTAAAGCTATAGTATACTGGCGTCGAAAGGGGGTGAGGCGATGAAGCTAAAGGAAGCTAGAGCGCAAAAGCTTCTGACGATGGCTGAACTAGCGGCTGCTAGTGGTGTGTCCTTGGCGACTATCCGCAACATCGAGCAAGGGAGTTCCACGCCCAGACTGCCAATTGTGAGGAAGATCGCCGGGGCGCTAGGCATCGATGCAGGCGAAATAGATGAGTTTCGCCAGAGCATGGAAGCGACGGCCAGGGGCCGCAAGCCAACCGGTGAAGGCGAATAGCGGCCCATACCGGGACGAATGGGGACCTTACACGAAAAGTCCCCCCTCCCGTCATACACAAATACTTTGCGCCGTGGCAACGGGACCTATCACGAAATGTCGGCATGGGGTGTCAGAAATATTTGTGGTTAACTTGGTTAACTTGGTTAACATCTGCAGGGGGGACACTGGGGCTGTTTTCTTCGATGTTTTTCGGCCAACGGGACCTATCACGAAAAGTCGGGAGACCCGTCACACAAACGATGCGTTGAGGTATAATGAGGGCTGAGAGACTCTCTCGGAGGTACCCATTTATGAGCCTAACACCAGTCAAACACTCAAAGGAACTGTGGAAGCGGCGATTATTCCTGCCTGCCTACGGCGTAGCCGAGGCCGCCAGATACGCGCAGATTAAGCCTAGAACCGTTGCCCGTTGGCATTCGTCGGCTGTGCTCTCAGCTAAGGATAAGGGCAAACCGCTGTCTTACCTGCAACTGGTGGAGGTGGCCTTTGTCGCCACGTTTAGGGAGCTTGGGGTATCTCTGCAGAAAATCCGCAAGGCCAGGGAGTACTTGGCACAGAAGTTCGACTCCGAATTCCCCTTCGCCGAGATACGGTTGATGACCGAGGGCCACCACGTGCTACTCGATCTGCAGTCGGTTGAGCCTGATGCCGAACTAGGATACCTCATTCTTGCCGACCAAGACGGCCAGGAAGCCTGGCAAAGCCTAATAAGTGAGCGGTTCACACAGTTCGACTATGAAGCAGGCTTAGCTATTCGATGGTATCCACAAGGTAAGGGCCAGCCAGTGGTAATTGACCCACGCATTTACTTCGGCGCTCCCACCGTGCGTGGCATTCCCACGTGGGCCATCAAGGGGCGATACGACGCTGGAGAGTCGGTCGACGACATAGCGATGGACTTCGATTTAGGGAAAGAGCAGGTACAAAGAGCATTATCCTTCGAGGGGATCAGCCTAGCCGCCTAACCTTCTTCTTTGACCGGAATATCGGGATCACCATCCCTACGGTCCTCGCCAGATTCAAGATGCCGACCAGTGATCCAAGATCATCGGTCGCGATAGAGTATCACCAAAAGCATTTCAAGCAGGACGCACTCGATGACGACTGGCTGGGTGTCGTGGGCGGGTATGAATGGGTCGTACTGGGACACGACTCGAAGTTTCACGAGCGGCCTAGCGAATTGACTATCATCAAGCAGTACGAAGTCGGATGTTTCTACCTTTGCGGAGCAAACGACAGCAAATGGGAGACCCTGCGAGTCTTTTTGAAAGCCTATGACAAGATTGTGAAGGCTGCCGAGGTTACAGGGAAGCCTTTTATTTTTCGCGTGGACAGGTACGGACGCCTGAGACGACTGCGAATCCCCTGACATTAGGCCGGACTGATAGCCTCATGGCAACGGAATGGCAACGAAAATTGACGAAACTGCCTAGATTTGTTAGAATACCTAGAGCTACGGGACGCATACTTGACAATAACAAGCGTCAGCTTGACCATAATAGCCTGTTATTGTCAAGCTGGACCCTCAAATTGGACCACTTAGAGGTACTAGAGGCTTCTAGGCTAGCTTCTAAGCAGTGGGTCGGGGGTTCGAGTCCCTCCAGGCGTACCGTGACGTGGTGAACGTAGCTCAACTGGCAGAGCACTGGACTGTGGATCCAGTCGTTGTGGGTTCAAGTCCCATCGTTCACCCCATTGGGCGGCCCCGATTAGGTTATCGGGGCCGCTTTGTTATGTCTGTCCCCAGCCGTTGTTGTCGGGCATCTTCCAGTCCCTCGGCAACCCTTTTTGATAAGGGCCGAATCGGACTCCGCAAACGTGTGCAGCTGGCACCATCCTTGCACTCATGCCTATGACGCTGTTACTTCATAATGCATGCTCTTCCGCAATTTAGGCCGCAGAAGGGGCAACTTGGGAGTGGCACACCCGAATGGGGAAGGGGGATAACACATGCAACTCACGCTGCAACCAGAGGAAGCTAAGCTACTGAAAGGTGTCCTGATCAACCACCTGTCAAACCTTCGTGGGGAGATTGCCGACACGGATGATTACGAATGGCGCGAGGCGCTCAAGCGAGACGAGGCAACCATCAAAATGATCATCAGCCGGCTGGAAGGGGAGTAGAAGCCGGAGTTCGCGATCAAGCCCAAATGGTCTCGAAAGGCCCTGCTTGTGCCCTTCGAGGCCCCGCGGTTATACTTATCCTCGCTATTGTCCCGGTGTTTACTGTGTAGAAGAAACCCACCAATAAACGCCGGCCATAATCTGTAACCCTCCACTTTTCTGTGCGTATATCCAGGTAGGAGTGTGCGTTGAACGAAGGGCAGTGGGTTCAGGCGACCCTGCGAGGCGACAAGAACGCCTTTGCCAACATCGTCGAAAAGCACCAGGTTGCGGTCTTCAACCTGGCCTACCGCCTGCTCGGCAACGCCACCGAGGCAGAAGACGCGGCCCAGGAGAGCTTTGTGCGCGCCTACACCCGTCTGTCGACTTACAATCTGGAGCAGAGCTTCACGACCTGGCTGCTGTCGATAACGGCTCACCACTGCATCGATACTCTTCGAAAATCGAGGCGCGTACGAACGGAGCCGGTGGATGATCTGGCCCTGCCTGCAGAGCAGGCTAGCCCGGAAAAGCAGGCCGTGGCCAATGAGCAGAGCCGCGAGGTACGACAGGCGCTTGATCTTCTCCCCGCTCATTACCGGCTTGTCCTGGTGCTGCGCTACTGGTATGACATGTCCTACCAGGAGATCGGCCAGGTGGCGGGCTTGAGCGAAGGGGTGGTAAAGATCAGACTCCACCGCGCCAGGGATCTTCTGGCTCGCCACGTGGGGCGAACGATAAGTCATGCCGAAGGATCGACCGGTAAGGACATCCAGGAACTGGAGGGCACGGGAAACAATGCGTTGTTCAAGAGCCGAAGAATTGATGTCGCTTAGCCTGGATGGTGCGGCTAGCGCGTCGCACACTCGGGAAATGGAAGACCACCTCCGTTCCTGCGCCCGATGCCTCCGGCAGTGGCGCAGCCTCGGCCAGGTCTCTGCCCTTCTCCAAGCCCCCCGGATGGCCAAACCCGCGGGCGGTTTCACGGAAGCAGTGATGCAGCGCATCGAGAGAATGGAAACGGCCCCTGCCAATACCGGGCACTCGACGGGCATGTATTTCATCGTTGCACTGATAGCAATCTCTTTGCTGGCGGCCGGTAATGTCCTCCTGGTTGCCGACGCCTATATCATCGGCCTACCGAACGTTCCGATCCTCTCGGCCGGCGAATTGGCAAGCCTGGTCTGGAAACTGGTGCCAATCATCAGGCTTTTATGGGACATAGGCTGGAGCGTCACATCGTGGCTGGCTACCACGGGGCAGGGCACCCTGTTCCCGCTGGCGCTCTCCCTCAGCCTGGTTCTGGCTGCACTCTGGGCGCACGTGCTGAAGAACTATCGCGGGGTGGAGGTTGGCCAGTGAGACGGTCTTTACCAGGACAATGAGGAGATAGCTGAGATGAACAAGGTGTGGATACCTCTGTTGCTTGCTCTGTTAATCACTTCGATTTCCGTTACTCCCGCCTTTGCCAAAGACGGAGACAAGGTTACATTCGGCAACAACGTCGAAGTGCTGCCCGACGAAGTCGTGGAAGGCGATCTGGTGGTTGTCGGTGGCAATATCAACGTTGCCGGGAGGGTTTTCGGCGATGCGGTGGCCGTAGGTGGCAACGTCGACGTGTCGGGCGAGGTAGTTGGCCAGGTAGTCAGCATCGGCGGCAACGTGCATCTGGCTTCCACGGCTCAGGTACAGCGGGGCGTGGTCGTGACCGGAGGCACGCTTCAAAGGGAAGAGGGGGCTCAAGTCAGGGGAGAGATCGTCAAGGTCGGACCGTGGAGCGCGGGGTGGCGCGTTTGGCCCTGGTTTTCCGGTTGGGGCGCGCCAAGGGGGAATGGAGATGGGTTTGGACTTCTCCTATCGATAATATCCCACTTGCTCTGGGCGATTGCCCTGGTGGCCATCGCTTTGCTTGCCGCCGCGGTCTTCCCCACCCATCTCGACGTCGTCAGGCGAACCGTCGAATCGGCCCCGCTTCAGGCTCTGGGGGTGGGAGTGCTCAGCCTGCTGGTTTCCCTGGTGCTCACCCCTATCCTGATATTCACGTGCATCGGATTGCCGCTGTTCTGGTTGGCCGTGGTGGTGGCCGCGCTGTTCGGCACCGTCGCGGTCGCACTGCTGGCCGGCGAGCGTCTGCTGCTCGCCGCTAACCGCGGCAACTTCACGCCGGTTTCGGCCGCGGTCGTCGGCATTCTAGTGATCTGGGTCGCGAGCCTACTCCCCTTCCTCGGCGGGATTCTCATGCTCTTCGTGTTCTTCTTCGGCCTTGGCGCAGTGGTGCTCAGTCGCTTCGGAACCATTTCGCCACCTTTTTCCTGGCAAACCAAGAGCCCGTCTCAGCCCGGCCCTCCCGCGGCACAGCGCCCCTAGAACTGGCCGTTTTGCTCCTCTTGGTGTATTCTAGAAATAGAAAAGCGCTCATACCAGCCTGCTCGCCCTGATAAAAGGCTCAGGCGGACCGCAACACCAAGTTGGAGGGGAGGGGCAACGATGCTATACTACATCGCCTCTGGAGGACTCGGGAAATGACAATTGAGACTGCCAAGACAAGAATAGAACGCGACTCCCTGGGGGAGATGGAAGTTCCGGCCGATGCCTACTACGGCATCCAAACCATGCGAGCAATCCAGAACTTCCCCATATCCGATTTGCGATTCCCCCGTCGTTTCATCCGCACCTTAGCCCTCATCAAGAAAGCCGCGGCACAGGTAAACCTGGAGCTGGGATTGCTCGATCCAGACATCGGCGAAGCAATTGTCCAGGCCGCCCAGGAAGTGGCCGATGGGAAGTTCGATTCCCAATTCGTCCTGGATATCTTTCAAACCGGCTCGGGAACCTCAACCAACATGAACGCCAACGAAGTCATCTCCAATCGCGCCATCGAGATGCTCGGCGGCACGATCGGCTCCAAGAAGCCGGTTCACCCCAACGATCACGTTAACCTGGGGCAGTCCTCGAACGACGTCATCCCCACGGCAATCCACGTCTCGGCCCTGGCAGCCATTGCCGAGGATTTGGTCCCGGCCCTGATCCGGCTGCGAGAGTCGTTGGAGCGCAAGGCCCAGGAGTTCCAGCCGGTGATCAAGACCGGGAGAACGCACCTTCAAGACGCCACTCCCATCCGGCTGGGCCAGGAGTTCTGCGGATACGCGGGCCAAATCGAGCGATCCATTCAACGCCTGCAGCGGGCGCAGGGCGAGCTATCGGAGGTGGCCTTAGGAGGAACGGCGGTAGGGACGGGAATCAACACCCATCCCGATTTTGCCGGCCGGGTCTGCGCTAAGCTTACGCTCATGATCGGAGCTTCTATCTGCGAAACCGAAAACCACTTCCAGGCCCAGGCCGCCCTGGACGCCGTCGTGGACGTGAGCGGCGTGCTCAAGAGCATAGCCGTGAGCCTCACCAAAATAGCCAACGACGTCAGGTGGCTCGGCTCCGGTCCTCGCGCCGGGATTGGCGAGATCGCCCTCCCGGAGGTTCAGCCGGGTAGCTCTATCATGCCGGGCAAAGTGAACCCGGTCATTCCGGAATCCGTGCTGCAAGTCGCCGCCCGCGTCGTCGGCAACGACACCACCATTACCCTGGGCGGCCAGGGCGGCCACTTCGAGCTAAACCTGATGATGCCCATCATCGCTTACAGCCTCTTGCAGTCGATCGACCTCCTCGCCGCCGCTTCCGACAACTTCGCTCGACAGTGCATCGACGGGCTGAAAGCGACGGCACGCGGACCCGAGATGGTCGAACAGGGCCTGGCAATCTGCACGGCGCTGTCGACCGAGATAGGCTACGACGCCGCGGCCGAAATCGCCAAAGAAGCCGCCCGGACGGGCAAGACCATCCGCGAGGTGGCCCGCGAGCGGACCAACCTCTCCGAAGAGCGTTTGTCCGAGATCCTCGACCCCGCTCGCATGACCGAGCCGGGCTTCTCGGGAGGAGGAGGCGGGGGATGAGGGGATTGTTGGAAAACCAGAGGCGTGGCAGTCGCACCTGTTAGGGGCACGGCGCTGCCGTGCCCCATGCGCATCAAGCTAAGCCAGATTGGAGAACATGTAGTGCAGGGGCTTGTCCCCTGCTTGGTCGAAGTGTGATGACACCGGCCATCGGCGAGGCCGCCAGGGGAACCGCGTAGAGAACTAACGAGGCTGCCCAGTCTTCCAAACAATCTTACGAGCAGGGGACAAGCCCCTGCACTACAATCTTTGCTTCGACAGCTGCGTGTTAACTTGATGCGCATGGGGCACGGCGCTGCCGTGCCCTTGATGCCAGTTTGAAGATCCACTTCGCCTCGATGAAACCCCAAAGCTTAAGGGGTATGAGCGCGATTCAAAGCATTTGTTCGAACTTGTTCGGCATCCAAACAGCTATGAATCCCGCCACGAACTGACCTCGCAACCATCCCCTGCCTGCTGAGACCACTGCCTAACCACCACACCATCTCGGATCCCGTCACCAATCGCTTTCCCCATTTGCGACTAAAGTCGCATACCTCGCACCCCCTCCTGCCCTATACTTCGCACATAGAGCTAGTACAGGAGGTTACCAATGTCCACCAACGCAATCGACATCAACGCGGAGATGACCGTCGACGAGGTCATTCGGAAGTACCCCCAGACGCAGAAAGTATTCGTAAGATTCGGAGTAGACACCTGCTGCGGCGGATTTCGGAAGCTAAAGGATGGAGTCAAAGTATCCGGCGCCAATCTGGATCGATTGCTCGCCGAGCTTATGGCAGCCGCGGATTAGTGGACCGGAGATTCCTCCTAGAAAGGATACCATTATGTCCACCGCAACCGATTTGCCCGTTATCAACGACGAGGAGTGCACGGGCTGTGGCGTCTGCGTTCCGGTCTGTCCCCAGGAAGCTCTGGTCCTGGTGGATGACGTTATCGGCCTCGTTCCGAATGAAGAATGTAGTTACTGCGGGGAGTGTGAAGCGGCCTGCCCAACCGGCGCCATCACCTGCCCCTATGAGATAGTGTTCGAGGGCGAGTGAGCTCGCCAAGTTCTGGCCGAGGGAGGTGAGAACATTGTCAGACAATGGGAAGATTACCCCGAAGATTACGTCGACGACGACCGTGCGCGACGTCTTGATGCGTTACCCTCAGGCTCAGCGCGTCTTCAACAAGTACGGCTTAACCGGTTGCGGCGGACCCAAAGGCCCGATCGAGCCGCTGCACTTCTTCGCCACCGTCCACAATGTGGACGGTGACCAGCTCCTGAAAGAGCTGAACGAGGTGGCCGATAGCGTCTCCCAGGACACTGATGCCACAGGGGCAGAGGCAGCGACCCCGCCGGAGGTGTACCGGGCCTTCATCAAGACGGCCATCATCATCTCATTGACCACCGGCTGCACCCTCGGCGCCATAACGCTCGCCGCCATGGCCCTCGGGGGATCGGTCGGCACCTACTGGGCCTCGATAACTCAGGCCCACGGCCACACCCAGATATTCGGCTGGGTCGGCCTTTTCGTCATGGGCATCGCCTACCACGTCCTGCCCCGGCTCAAGGCCACGGAGCTAAAAGGCCGGTCGCTGGCGCAGGCCTCTTTCTGGATCATGCTGGTGGGGCTCCTGCTCCGGGCGGTCTCCCAACCCTTCGCGGTCAACGCCACGGTCGGCAATCTGTTGATGCTCTCGGGCGTGCTCGAGCTCGCCGGCGTATCTCTTTTCGCCTACGTTATGCTGAAGACTTTCTTCAGCAGCGATCAGCCGCGCGATTTCTTTGAGAAGTGGGTGTTGGCCAGCGTAGGCTGGTTCTGGATCACCGCGGTTGCTACCCTGGCCATAGATATCTTCCTGGCCCGGAACGCCCTGGATGTGGTGCCGAACGCTATCGAAGTGCCGTTCCTGCACATAAGCCTGTTCGGGTTCGTCGGGACGATCATCTTCGGCATCACCCTCCGAACCATCCCTCTCTTTATGGGGTTGAAGCCCGTCAACAAGAAGGCCTTCGACGTGATCTTCTGGATCATCAACCCGGTAATCGCCGCCAAGGCCCTGGCGCTTCTCCTGAACGGCTACGGCGTAGGTGCGGCCGGCGCCGCGCTGCCCTGGTTAGCGGTGCTGGAATGGACCGCCGTGATGGCGTTCGTCTACTACCTGAACATCTTCCGGCGCCCCGAGATCGACATATCGGCCGAAGGCGCCGACCGAGGCTACGAAAAGTACATCAAGATCGCCTACGCCTGGCTGACCCTGGCGGTTACGATGACCTCGGCCTACTTGGTCTACGAGGCCATCACCGGTCAAGAGGTTCCCCACGCCTTCGTCGGGGCCTATCGCCACGCCCTCACGGTCGGATTCATCTCAATGATGATAATGGGAATGGCCTCGCGAATCATCCCCGTTTTCGCCGGGGTCCGGCTTTACAGCGAGCGAATCCTATTCGTCAGCTTCGTGCTGATTAACCTGGGCAATGCCACACGGGTTCTGTCTCAGCCGCTGGCGGATGTCTTCGGTGGCGTGTTCTTCGCCTCTATGGGGGTATCGGGATTCATCGAGGTGACGGCTTTAGCCCTCTTTGGATACAACATCTGGAAGACTATGGATCGAATTGAGGAGGAGGAAGTCCAAGTGGCACAACCAACCGAAATTACCAAAGACGACGTCGTGGGCGAGGTTCTGGATCGTTATCCCCAGACGCTGGGCGTGTTCCTGGAGTACGGCTTCACCCAGTTGAAGAATCCGGAAGCCCGGCAAACCCTGGCCCAATCCATCACCATCGAGCAGGCATCCCGAATACTACCCGTGGATCTGGAGTCCTTCCTCGGAGACCTGAATCGCATCAGGTCGGCCGTCGACCAATCGGTCGCCAACCGAACCACTGTGAGTTTGCCCATTACCAGGGATCAGCTGGTGGGCGAGGTCATCGAAGCCTTCCCATCCACGCTTCAGGTCTTCGTGAGCCACGGCTTCGAGCACCTCAAGAACCCGGTCATGCGCAACACGGTGGCCAAGACCGTCACGGTCGAAATCGCCTGCCGCGTACACGAGCTGGATCTGAACCGATTCCTGGCCGAACTGAACACCGCCGCCGGCGCCGCGGAAGTAAGTGATGAGAGAATTACTGCCTAGCGCCCCGTCAGCCCGGGGATTTGGGGGTGTCCCCCAAGAATTTCCTTACCCGGGCCGGGGTGGTGCGGCACCAGTGCCCAGGCAAACTGGACAATGACGTGCCCTGATTTATGCACTAGTTTGCGCGAAACAAGGAAGGAGAATTACAATGTCTGATGAGAAGATCAAGGTTCTAGACGTAAGGGAAACGCCGCCCTGGGAGCGACATCCCAAGATATTCGAGCTGTTCGATAGCCTGCAGACCGGTGAGACGCTCAAGCTCGTCAACGATCACGATCCCAGGCCGCTTCACTATCAGTTCATGGTCGAGCGCAAGGATCAGTTCGAATGGGAGTCTCACGAAGACCTG
>SCLI03000416.1_pt1 | contig 26761 bp, 28 predicted proteins | sample 7268041 | NCBI WGS metagenome assembly SCLI03 (sample SAMN10721081, study PRJNA514188) | viral metagenome | isolation source: depth-stratified mine tailings core A | place: China: Fankou Pb/Zn Mine tailings | collected 2017-10 | reverse complement strand
CTCCGACCATCGCGCAGGCCCGTGCGGAGTACAAGGTGACCATTGCCGCCGCCGATGTGCCCGCGCCGAGGTAGCCGGTCCACCCGAAAGTGTACGCAGCAGACGGCGTGAGCAGGCCCGGGTTGGGCGCCACGTGGCAGAGCAGAGCGTTCTTGCCACCGATGAAGGAGTGCGAAGCCGCAACGCCCTCGTCAGCGGTGTTCTCGATGGAACCCATCACGAGGATGCGGTCGATCTCCAGGATGGCCGCGAGAGCCTCGCGCGTGATGCGCGCGGGACCGCCATTGGTCTGGCCGTACTTCACGCGATCCACGAGGTCCGGGTGGTCCACCAGTTGCAGCCACACGGGTTCGCTGATGACCAGCGTGTTGGCCGGATATCCGGTGGCCTGCTTGATCGCCAGTTTGCCCGCCCGGATGTTCTCGATGGGGCTGGACGCACCGTCGTTCCACTGGAGGAACTCACCGGCACCAGGCGCAGCAGCCTTGCCCGCCACGTCGGTACCCCACTTGCCCGCCGCGAACAGGTTGGCGGCGAAGATCTTCTCGCGCCGGATCAACGCCTGCTGCGACAGGAACTCGGTGGCGTCCCGATCCATGTTGACCACGGCGTCCGCGTTGCCGCGCAACTGGTCGGGAATGGGCTTGGACTCTGCCCACACGTCACAGAAGTAGGTCGGCGTGTTGTCCAGCCGGTAACCCACGCTCGCGGCAGGAGTGCCGGGAGCGCGCTTCTGCATCTGGTCGCGGAAGAAGTCGCCCCGGTTGTAAACGTAGTACCGGTCGCTCTGCTTGCTGACCGGGATGACCGGGCACATCTGGGCCGCGACGAACTCCGTCTGGCTTTGCAGATACGCGATGCTGATCTGAGTCAGCGGAGTGTTTACATGAACATCACCGTTGGTCGGCGTGTACATATCGTTCAGTTCTCCTTTCGTTGTTCGCGGGCAATAGAAAAGGCCCCGGAACCTCGCGGTCCGGAGCCTTGGTTTGCACCCGCTTGTCTGCTGCTACCGCTGAAGGATCAGCAGAGCCGGGATGATGGACCCATCACCCGCCCCCGCAGCCAGAGCCTTTGCGAGGATCTTCCCCGCAGCCTGCGTCACCGCCTTGCCTGCGGCATCCGCTTCGAGCAGGGCGCCAGCAGCAACGGCGGCGCCGCACATTACCTTGACCACTATGCCGGGAGTCGCATAGAGCGCGCACGGACGGCCCGCCGCAGCGGGCTTGTCCGCGATAACGCCGTCCGCGGCAAGGCCCGCGCCGGTCACCGCCACGCCCGCCGCACCAATGGTGCCGAACAAGAACTGCTTCGCGGAGAGGTCGGCACTCGCGGGAACAGAGATCGCCTGATTTCCAACTTCGTAAGCCATCGTTGTGTTCTCCTTTCTGAGTTGGCTCGCCGTCTTAGATCGGCTTCACCGTGGCCGACTTCTCAGCGAGGTACTGCGTGTACAGGTTGGGGTGGAGCTTCAACGCCTCCACGTACGCCTGCGCGAAGGTGATGCCCCTCTGCGCCGCGAGGTTCGTTGCCGCAGCGTTCAACTGCGCCTCCGCGCCGGTCGGGGAACCGCTCACCTGCGAATTGATCTGCGCGCCCTGCGACTTCGCCGCCGTCCTCGCGAGCAAAGCCTCCTGGACCTGCGCGACCGTCATACCCTTGGAGATCGCCTCCGCAAGAAATCCCGGTTCGCCAGCCAGGGCACACAGAGCAGCCTTCTGCTCATTCTCCGCGCGCACACGCGCCTCGATTGCGGCGGCATCCACAACGGGCACGGCCGGAGCAGCAGCGGGTTCCGGAGCAGGCGGCGCGGCGGCAACAGGCGGGGCCGGCGGTTGGGCAGCGGGGGCCGGAGCCTCCGTGCGGGTTTGCGTCTCGACAGGCGCGGCGCCCTGCTGGGCCGGAGCGTCTGCCGTCTTCGTTTCGGTCGTTTGAGCCATCGTATTCTCCTCTTGCGTTTGCTCGATCTGCGCTTCGGCAGACGCCGCCGCGCGAGATTGCCTGAAGCCCTTCGCCGCCTGAGTCACCGCAGCGAGAGCATCATCGAAACTTCCCACCTCGTCCGCGAGTCCTGCGGAGATCGCCTTCTCCCCCCAGAACAGGCCCGCATCCGTGTTCCGGATGAGCGCGGGCTTGAGGTCTCGGTTGCGCGCGACCGCCGCGACGAACATGTCGTAGAGCCGGTCCACCTCGCCTTGCAGGTTGGCGCGGGCGTCGTCGGACAACGGCTGGTGCGTCGAGAAGTCGTTCTTCCGCGCGCCAGCGAAAACCGCCGTGTACTTCCGGCCCATCTTCTCGTCCCATCCGGACTGGTCCATGTGGACCGCGATCACCCCGATGGAACCGACGCCGCCCGTCCTGGTGACGAACAGGCGTTGTGCGCTCGACGCGAGGGCGTACGCAGCAGAGAACGCCTCGTCGTTGGCGATCGCATAGCACGGCTTCTGCTCGCGCACGGCGTACACCTCGTCCGCGAGGTCGAACAGACCGCCAACCTCACCGCCAGGCGAGTCCACGTCGAGCAGGACGCCACGGATGCCCGGATCGTCGCGGGCGTCGAGCAGGTGGGTGCGGATCTGTTCGTAAGACTGGAGGCCAGATTCGGCGTCCATCCAGGACGCCTTCTTGACCAGCGTGCCGGAGATGGAGATAACTGCGATGCCCTCCGGCGTGACCGGGTACGGCTTCCGGCCACCCATCATGGGCATGTCGTCCATCTCGTCTTCGTCGTCCGGAGCGGGGCGGGTGACCACAACGGGCAGGCCCTCGACCACGACGTGCTCGCGCAGTCCAATGCGCGGGCCGATGGCCTCCAGGATCACCATCAACTTGTCAATCTGGACCATCAGAGGCACGCCGAACACGCGCGCCGCGAGGTGCGGCAGATAGTTCTGCTTCACTTTTTAGGCTCCTTCCATCGCTTCTTCGCGGGCGGTTTGGCTGGCGGCTTGTCGCCCTCGCCTTCGGTGTCGCCGCCTCCCTTGCCAGGAGTGCCGGAGGCGCCGCCGGCGGGCGGCACCGTCTTGCGCGGGTCGGAGTCGAACACCAACTCCAACTGGTCGGCGCGCTCGTTGTCCTTGGCGATCTGGCGGTCCACTTCCTCCTCGTCCTCGCCCGTCTCGTTGATGGACATGGACCGCGACTTCAGGCCCGCCCGGATCGCCAGCACTTCGGCCTTGACGTCCTTCTCCGGATCGACCCAAGCCCACTTCGGCGTGTGCCACTGGACCGCGAGATAATCGGCGCGGTTGGCCTGGTAGTCTCGCGCATCGAGTTTGCCAGCCAGGACCGCCGTCTCGATGAACGCCTGCCAGACCGGACGGCAAAACTGGAAGATAAAGACGCCGTACTGGATCTGCTCGCAGAGCCTCCGGAACGAGAGGATGCCCGCGCGGATCGAGCTATAGCTCGTCTGCGACAGGTCGCCGGTCAGCATGTCGTACGGCAGGCCCAAACCCGCGCCGATCCGCAGCAGCGTCTGGCGTTCGAACGCCTCGTAGTTGCCGCCCACGTCGGCGGGATCGGTGAACTTCACGTCCTCGCCGGGTTCGAGGTCCATCATCGTCCCGGCTTCGAGTTGCGCCACCTGGACGCCCTGCTGCTCGTCGCCCGTGCTGCCGCCAGCGTCGGTCGCCTCCGGCCCGCTCTGCTCGTTGCCGAAGAACGGGTCCTCCGGATTCTGCCGGATGATAAAGGCCATCATCATGGCGGCGAACTTCTTCCGGAGCAGTTCGGCGTCGTCGTACTGGTCGAGTTCCCACAACCGCACGAGGGCGTTGGCCAGCCACGGCACGCCGCGGAGTTGGCCGGGACGCATCGGACGGAACAGGTGCAACACCTCGGCGGCGGGCACGCGCACGAGATCCAGGTAGTTCGGGAAGAACAACCGCTCGCCGGGATGCTCCTTGTAAAAGTAGTATGCCGTCCTGCGCTTCTGCTGGTCGAACTCGATGGACGCGCGCACGACGTTCCCCTGCGGCGTCTCCGGAGTCGGGCGCGCGAGGTAGAACGGCAACTGCTCCGTCTCCATCAACTGGAGTTGAAGCGGGACCGCCAAGCCCCACTCCATCGGACGGATGTGCTTCCGGACGAAGCATTCGCCGCCCTCCACCATCGACCGGAACGCGAGGGCTTGGAACCCGTACAGGTCGGTCAGCCCATCGGCATCGCACTCGTTGGCGAACTGCGACCAGAGCTTCTGGATCGTCTCCTTCGTGGCCGCGTCCGGATGGAGGGACTGCGGCTTGATGCCGTTGCCGACAGCGTTGCAGACCCACTCATCGATGGCCTTGCCCGCCCACCCGTCCTTGCGCGCGAGGTCGCGGGAGCGCGCCACCAACTGGTCCGCGCTCTGATACCAGACGGAGTTGACCGCATCGCGGGTCGTGAACCACGTGCCCAGCCGCCGGCCGGTCGTCGCGCCCTCGTACGGGAACGCGCTCCCGTGGCGTGCGGGCACGTTGGCGGGCGCACTCGTCCCGCCCCGCTTGAAGCGGGTCAAAAAACTGGAGAGTTTGAACACGGGGTTAGAAACCTTTGCTCGACATCAGGCGCGTCTGGCGCTTACGGACACCCGACTTGGAGCGGTTCGCATTGACCATGTAATTCTGCGCCTTGATCTCCTCGTCGGTGCTGCGGAACTCTACCGCGCGCCCGTCCGGAGCGACGACGCGCTTCTCGGGCGAGGCAATCCGATTGAGGGAGTCCTGCACTTGCTGATCGGTAAACGGGTTCGCCATCGCTCACATCCCGAAACGTCCACTGAGTCTCCGGCCACGGCGCGCGGGCGGCGCGGCATGCTGCTGCGCCGGAGGCGGCGCCTGCACCTGCGGCGCGGGGCGGGGCGCATTCGCCACCGGCAGTCCCATGCGTTCCGCGACCACCTTCCAGTGCTTCTCCTGGAATCGATCCAGTCCGACGCGCGCCGCCGCCGCACGTGCGTACACACGGCAGTCCAGAGCCTCGTTGCGCTCGCGCATCTTCTGCCACTCCAGTTTGCGGTAGCCCTTGACGAGCTTCGCCACCAACTGTTCAGCGGTGATCTGCTTGAAGAACTCCTCGCTGTATCGCGGGAAGTGGCAGTACCCAGGAGGGAACGGGATTCCCTGTTCGAGATCCTCGTCGGTTGGGCGGTCGAGTCGGAGCCATCGGTACAACTCCTCCTTGGCCATGCCGGAGTTGACCGGCCAGACTTTGACGCCCCGCTTCAATTTTACGCCCAGCGGTCCAACTTCAATCGGAGACGCAGACCCGATGATCGCCGGAGCGCGCGAGTCGCCTTTGATCACGACCACGCGCGTGCCCTGGTGCCGCGCCCATTCGTACACCTCGTTGGTCGCGTACCCGGAGTCCACAGCCAACTGGATGATCGGCAACTCCAGCCCGGAAACCGTTGTGAACGTCTCGTTGAGCAGGCCGGTCAACTTCTCCCACACCTGCGGGCGCGCGGTGTCGCCTTCGAAGACCCGGTAATCGATGGACCACGACTCCTTGCCACGCCCCCACGCGACGACCTCGACCTCGATGCGGTCCCGCTGAACGTCGGCGCCCGCCGTAACGAAGATCCCGCCGCGCGGCACCAGGCCGATCTTGTACTGCTCGCGCCGGTCGTAAAGGATCTTCCAGTCCGGAGCCTCGCCCAGCAGCGTCCACGTCTCGCCCAGCACGGTGTTCACGAAGACCTGAAGCAGAGCGGAGTTCTTCTGCGCCTGCTCGAACTGCTTGGCCGCATCGCCCCACGGGAACCAACCGACCGGCGAGTACAGACTGGACAGGTGGAAGCCGGCCGTCTTGCCATCGCCCTTTGCGGTCGGGCGCCAGGCCCCGCGCGGGAGCATCCACTGCTTCTGGTGGTTCTGGATCTCCTGGCCACAATGCTCGCAGACGTAAACCGCCTTCTCCGGTTCGCCCTTGGGCCACCGGAGTTGCGGGAACTTCAGAACCTGGAACTCCCGGCAGGTCGGGCACCGCACCGCGAAGTACCGCTTGTCCGACTCCTCGAACGCCGCCTCGATCCGCGACATGCCGGTGATCTTCGGCGTCGAGACGAGGAACACCTTGCGGCGCGCGAACGTGCGGGTGCGCGCCATCGCAAGATTGATCGGGTCGCCCTCGCCGTCCACATCGCCGGGATACCCGTCAACCTCGTCCAGGAACAGATACCGCGCGGCCATCGACCGGAGGCCGACCGCAGAGTTGGCGCCCGTCATCACCAGGACGCCACCGGGGAACTCCTTCGAGAGGACCGTGTTGCCGGAGTCGCGCGAGCGCGGGTCGTGGACCAGCGTCCGGAGCACATCCGACTCCTCGATCAGAGGATCGATCCTCTGCTTCGAGTTGCGCTTGGCCATCTCTACGGTTGGCTGGACCGCCATCATCGGACCCGGAGCCTGATGGATCACGTACCCGATCCAGTTGTTGCCGCACTCCGTCCCGCCGATCTGCGCGCCTTTCATGAACACCGTGCGCTCGATGAGCGACGAGGGCGAGAGGCAGTCCATGATGTCGCGCAGGTAGGGCGTCCGGTCGGTTCGCCACGGGCCTGGTTCCGACGAGGCGCGTTGCGAGAGCGTCCTGTACTTGTCTGCCCACTGGGAGATGGTCAGCAGGGGGTCCGGACGCGCTCCGGCCGCCGCCGCGGCGCGCAGGATCGCTTCAGTTGAGGAGGCCGTCTGCGTAATCATTGAGGCCCTTGCGGATCTCCGTGACCATGATTTCGTGGATGCGCGACATATCAATCGCGTCGGCCTTCTCTGGCGGCACGCCCGCCGCGATCAGGATGTCCTTCACCTCCGCTGCGATGGCGGCGCACGTCCGATCCGCGATGTTGAGCATCGCGTCCCGGCGCTGCCGGTCGATATTGAACTGCGCGATCTTCACCTCGTCCTTCGAAACGAGGCTCCCGACCTTCTCCTCGTACTCGATCTTGGCGAGGCGTGCCTGGTAATGCTCCCGCACCGCCCGCGCCTTGGTGTACTGCGCCGCGCCGAAGCCATCGGAGTCCTCCTCCTGCGGCTGGCGGCGCACGGGCACCACGGGACCGCGCTTGTGGGTGTTGGCCTCCCAGTCCTGGTCGGCGGCGTCGGAGTCGATCCGGCCATCGGGCAAGACGGAGATCCGGCCAGACGAGATCGCCTTTTGTACGGTGGAGAGGCCCACGCCACGATGCCGCGCGTACGCTCTCTGGCTCAAAACGGCCATGCGGTTATTCCTGAACTTTCCGCTTTACTTCCGGCTTGACCGGAGTGATGAATCGTCATGCGCGGACGACAAGCCGCCAGAAAGGAAAGCAGATACGAACATGACGAACGAAGCCGCCACCACCACGGAAGCCACCGCCGCCGTTGCCGCGGAGACGCCCGAGCAGGACAAGAAGGCCAGCAAGAAGGCCAGCAAGAAGCAGGCGAAGCCCGCCAGCAAGAAGGAGTCCAAAGCCACCAGCAAGCCCGCCGCCAAGAAAGACGCGAAGCCCGCCAGCAAGAAGGCCTCCAAAAAGGAAGCCAAGCCCGCCGCCGCCAAGAAGACCGCCAAGGCCACGGATGGCCAGTCGCGCGAGGGCAGCAAGAAAGCCATCGTCCTGGACCTCTTGCGCCGCAAGGACGGCGCGACGATGGCCGAGATCGCCAAGGCGACCGACTGGCAGAATCACTCGATTAGGGGCTTCATCTCCGGCAACCTCACCAAGAAGATGGGGCTGGTGGTCGAGAGCACCAAGAACGAGGCGGGCGAGCGGACGTACCGCATCGCCAGCAAGTAGGCCTCCAAAGGCCACAAGATCGCCGCCCGCGAGCCGGGCGGCTTTTTTGCTTCAGGCGCGATTATTCCCTTGCCTTCCGGCTGGCCCGAAGTGATCAATCGTCATGTATGAAGACCACCACCAAGACCAAGAAGAACGCCCGCCAGGAGGCCACTCCTGGCTTTGCTATCAAGATCACCAAGGAGACGGACCTTGGGATCGGGATGCTGATCGCGGAGGACGAGGACGAACACTACCAGCCGGTCGGGCCGGTAGCCACCGTAAACGAGGCGTACGAGATCGCCAAGAACGACCTCAGCAACCGGATGGACGAAACCGCGCAAGGCAAGGATGCCGGGATCTGCCCGTACCTGTACCGGGTGTGGGCGGCGGGCATCGACGGAACCTACCGCACCGCATGGCTGATCCTGGCGAGCGAACTGTAACCGCCCCGCGCAGGACCGCCGCCCGGAGACGGGCGGCTTTTTTGCTTCATGCCAACTGGCTCACCGGGTGAGCCTCCCCCAAAATTCCCGCCGCCACATCATCGAACGCGCGCCCGGACTCCTCGTGCCGCGCCTGCTGCCCCGTGAACGCCTGCCAACGCCGGATGATTACATCGCAATACTTCGGGTCCAACTCGATCACGCGCGCCATGCGTCCGGTCTTCTCGCACGCGATGATCGTCGTCCCGCTCCCGCCGAACGGGTCCAGGATCGTGTCGCGCGACTTGCTGTTGTTGTGGAGCGCCTTCTCGACCAACTCCACCGGCTTCATCGTCGGGTGCTCGCGGTTCGCAGTGGGCCGTTTGATCTCCCACGTGTCGCTCTGGCCCCGGTCGCCGCACCAATAGTGCGTGCCGCCCTCGCGCCAGCCATACATGATCGGTTCGTAATTGTGCCGGTAGTCTCCCCACCCGAGAGTGAAGTGGTTTTTGACCCAGATGATGATGCCCGACCAGTGGCCTCCGGCTTCGATGTACGCCCGCCGGAGCGTGTGCAACTCCGACGAGGACATGCAGATGTACACCGCGCCCTTGCAGACCGCCAGAATGTTCGCGGAGGCGTCTTTGAGGAAATCGTAGAACTTGCTGCCGAGCGCGTCGTTCTGGATCTTGAGCTTGTCCTTGGTGCGGCCCTCGTAATCGATGTTGTACGGCGGGTCCGTGAAGCACATATCGGCCAGATCGCCGGCCAGCACCTTCTGCACGTCATCGAGCACGGTGGCATCGCCACAGAGGAGGCGGTGCTCGCCAAGGACCCACACGTCGCCTGCGACGGTGACCGCGCGCTCCTGCTCGTCCGGAACGGCATCGTCGTCCGTGAGGCCGGTCCTGGTCTGCTCCGGTCCTGCCAGGATCTCCTCGATCTCCTCGTCGGTGAACCCCACCACGTCGAGATTGAACTCGTCCTCCTTCAACGACTCCAACTCGACGCGCAGCATCTCCTCGTCCCATCCGGCGCTCAGAGCCAGGCGGTTGTCCGCGAGCACCAGAGCGCGCCTCTGCGTCTCCGTGAGATGGTCGAGGACGATGACCGGGACCTCGGTCATCTTCAACTTGCGCGCCGCCGCCAGGCGCGCGTGGCCGGCGATGATGATCCCGTCCTTACCGACGAGGATCGGGTTCGTCCATCCGAACTCCAGGATGCTGGCCGCGACCTGCGCGACCTGATCCTCGGTGTGCGTGCGCGCGTTGCGGGCGTAAGGGATGAGCTTATCGATCGGCCAGAATTGGACAAGGAGGTTGCGAAGTCGCTCTCCCCAGTTGGTACTCGTATTTCCCAAGGCTTTCATCTCCGCAACCTCCAACTCGTTTAGGCCGCAGGTTTCGGCTGGGCCTGGTTCACCACGTTGGCGATGCTGGTGGTGGCCGTGGTCAGCGCCTGCACCATCTGCTGAAGGACCGCCAGGACCGGCGTAATGGTGGCGTCCACCTGCTTGGCGACCGCCGCCGCGACAGCCTGCGCGTCCACCCCGACTCCGGCCGCGCTCACATCCGTGGCGCGGTTGGCGGGCACGGCGCCAGCCGTCAGGTTCGAACCCGCGCCGCGCGAGACGGGATTCAACTCATCGGTCCAGAGCGCATCCGCCGCAACGTCGGCGTGCCGGATGGCCTGCTTCGCCACCATGTTGCTCGTCTCAACGGCGTTCTGGAGCGCCTGGAGAGCGACGTTCTGGATCTGATCGAACTGAATCTGCGAACGGCGCGCGATCAGCAGATCGAGATCCTGGTAAGCGTCATACGTGCGCTTGGTGTTGGCTGCGGTCAGTTCGGAGTGAGCCTTGAAGAACTCATCCGTACCGGTTTCAAATTCGCGTTCGCCCTGGTTGGGCGTGGCGACTTCGGGCATACTATTTCTCCTTGAAAGTGAATTGAGCGGTGATCACCGCACGACAAACTTGGTGCTCTCGGTCCACATGGCTCGCTCCCAAATACTGGTGCTCTCCCCGTGGTTGGCTGGCATTACGACGCCTTTTTACGCGGGCCGTAATGCGGATTGGGCCCGTTATGCTTGATAGCCCGCGAGTCCTGGGCCTTCGGATTTATGGCCTGCTCGACCGGGATGCCTCGCGCCGCCGCGACCGACTGGAACGTGGCGGTGCTCCCGTCCGCGTCCAGCAGCAACGGCGTCTCGCCGGTCAGATTCCAAATGCGCCGGAGGATCACATCACAATAGGCCGGCGAGAGTTCACACCCAACGCCCGCGCGCCTGAGCAGCACCGCCGCCGCCATAGTCGTCCCCGACCCCATGAACGGGTCGTACACCACGTCGCCCTCGTCGCTGAACGCGAGAAGGAAGAACTCCACGAGGGCGCGCGGGAACGGAGCGGAGTGCGATCCCTGCGACGACTCCGACTTGACCTCGATCACATGGTGGCGAAGCAGGCCTCCGACTCGTGTCCGACCCGCTTGGGCCGGAATTTAATCTGCTGCTGGCGCGAGAAGTGGAACACAGGTTCCCATGCGTTCTTGAAACGGTTGTTCCAACCGCCAGGCACGCCATTGTCGGTCTTGCGCCAGCAGAACTCGTCCACGAACCGCCACTCCCACTGGCGGCGGTGCGCGATCACCAGATCCTTGACGTACAGATTCCGCTCGCCCTCGTCGGCGTGCTCCTTGATGTTCAGGAAATAGGAGCCATCGTCCGCGAGGACCGACCGGATGTTCATGGCCACGTCCTTGTACCAGGCCACGTACTCGTCCGGATGGATCGGCTTGAAGCCACTCGATGCGTCGTACTCCCGCTGTGTGGCGTACGGCGGGGACGTGATGCAGACGGCAGGGCGCGCGTCGTCCAGGAGTTTCAGGACCACCGTGATATCCCGGCAGTCTCCGCAGATCAAACGGTGCGGCCCGATTGTCCAGAGGTCGCCAGGCCGGGTGACCGGGTTGGCGGGTGCGTCCGGAACGTCCTCCTCCTCGTCCGGCGCGGACTGCGGTTCGTCATCGACCAGCAGATCCTCCAACTCCTCGTCGGAGAAGCCCACGAGCGCGAGGTCCACACCGTCCGACTCCAGGTCGCGCAACTCCGCGGCAAGGACCTTCTCGTCCCATCCGGCGTTGAGCGCCAACTTGTTGTCGGCCAGGATGTACGCGCGCCGTTGAGTCTCGCTGAGGTGATCCAGGACGACGACTGGAACCTCAGCGAGGCCCAACTTCCGGGCAGCCAGGAGACGACCGTGGCCGGCGATGATCCCGGCGTTGGAGTCCACCAGGATCGGAGCGTTGAAACCAAACTCCGCGATGGACGCCGCGATCTGCGCCACCTGCTCCGGCGAGTGCGTCCGCGCGTTGCGCGTGTACGGCACCAGCCGGTCGGTGGGCCAGACTTCGATGCGCCGCGCCATCGCGGTCAACATGGGTATGCTCATTGGTTGGGGTTCAGGCTTTGCCCACGATCACGACCTGCTTCGTGGGCCTCCGGCGACCGCGCCGCTTCCGGGTCGGGTTGCGACGATGGCCGCAGGGCCATTTGGAGTACGGGTTGGAAAAGCGTTTCCCGTACCGACGACTGCGCTTTACGACGTTCATGAAGACCTCCTACAGGTCTGTCATGGGCGTCCTCCTTTCAACTTGGGTTGAATCGCCATCAACCGGGGTTGATGGTCATGCCGCGCCCCGCAGATCCGGCACCAGCACATACCGGATCGCGTCCCGGTGCTCCTTGAACTGGTGGACGTGGTTCGGCAGATCAAAGATCGTCCTCTGGCAAACGCAGCAGTAGGCCAGCAACCGCTTCGGCCCCTCCACGCGCATCGGGACGTGCGGCCCTCGCTTCAGATCCTCCAGGTACGGGATCATCTCGATGCGCGGGCGCGGCCTGGTGCTCTCGTCCTTCCGGACGACCACGTGCCCGCCGTTCGGCAGGAACAACCGCTTGTGGACCTCCGCGATGCGCGGCGCCTCTCCCATGCTCATGCTGCGACCTCCGGTTCGTAAACGCATCCGGTCGTCGCGCTCTCCGCGACCTCGATCCGGAACAACTGGGGCATCCCCGGCTTGAGTTGGTCGTACAACCACGGAGCCAGGATCTCCGTGGTTGGATTTCCCAAGCCGGGAATCTCGTTGAGGACGCGATGATCGATCAGGTCGAGGACCTCGTTGACGCCCGCCGCTATATCGGCGTAATCAACGATCATGCCCCTCTGGTCGATCGCGCCCCGGCACCACACCCGCAGGCGGTACGTGTGGCCGTGCATGCGGCCGCACTTGTGGCCCTCCGGAACGAAGGGCAGGTAGTGGGCGGCGTCGAAGTGGAAGTCCTTGAAAATCGTCGTCATGCGAACGCCTTGTTGGTCGCGGCCATCTCCAGCAGGACGCTGTTGTGGAGTCGCACGCACACCCAGCAGAGATGTGGGGTATCCGGGTCGCCTGCGATCCCCGCCAACGCGCGTGCCACGCGCGGATTGATGCCGAACGTGGCGCCGCACGCCACGCAGGTGAAACCTGACTCCTCCGGCTGGCTCATCCAAAGAGCTCCTCCTGCGCCGGGATGCCCGTCCACACCGCCGCGCTCTGCGCCGACTCGTATGAGTCCAGGAGCACCTGCGCGCGGACGGGATCGGAGGCGTGCCGGTAGCACCCGCCCCAATTGGTCGTGCCCACTCCGCGCGAGACGCCCGCCGAATCCGCAGACGCGAGCGGGATGTGCTGGCAGATCGCCGGCCGGAGCATCCGGAGGCCGTGCAGTTTGACCTCGGGCCTGCCGCCCTCGCAGACCGTCTCCATGATCTGCTGTATGCGGGACCACCACTTCGGCGTCCCGATGGTGCCGTACTGTCCGGACGACCCGAGCGCCACGCGCGGCCACTCGACCGCCAGGCGTGCCAGCCGCTCCAGAGACTCGTGGAAGTGCCAGACCGGGACTCCGGCGTGGCGCGCGAACGGCCACGCCGCCAGGAGCGCGTCGTTTGCCGCCTCGTCCCCCTCGATCACGTCGGGGATGACGGCCCAATCGAAGCCCGGATGCCGCCGCCACTCCTCGACCCATCCGTAGTACGCCGTCCAGTCCACCTCGACGCCCTGCTTCCAGACGGAGAACGCGCCGTTGTCGAGCGCGAAGGACTGCGCGACTTCCGCGGCAATCACGATCTGCTGCGGGTCCGCGAAGGACACGAGCGCGTGTCGGCGCTTCCAAATCTCGACCGCGACCTGCCACGTCGAGTGACGTCCTCCGTGATAGTGGATCATGGCTGGCTGCTGGCTGGAATCGCCAGCCCCTTGGCCCACATCTGGCCCCCAACGCGCCGGATCGCGGCGGGTGGAGGCGTTGGGCCAGGAGCCAGGCGGCGGCGCAACGGGCGGCGCGGGGGCGCGATTCCTGGGCCGACCGTCCGACCACCTCAATTTTTTTGTGACGGTAGCGGAATGGTGCAATCGCGGAACGCGCCGGAGATTCTGCGCCGGTAGTACCTAAAATGGAGCGACGATTGCAGGTGACAATCGCATTCCCATTCCGATTAGTGACCACCGCAGTGGTCGGCGCGCGGCGGCGCAAAATAGCAGCGCCGCCCGACCCGTTGCCGGATCGGACGGCGTTGTCCTCTCGTAACAGTGGTGCAGATCCAGTCCTTGGATCGCTCGCCTATGTGGTGCTCGCTATGCTATGGCTGGCCCGATGCAATCGAGGAGCACGCGCATAAAAACTGGCCTTACGCACTCTGGCGCGAGGTTGTACTCGAAGCTCTGGTCGGTCTTGATGCGATGGCCCAACGGCCTCAATGCCCACGGCTGGTGGCCGTCGTCCAGATCATGCCGATATGAGTACGCCTGCCCCATGTGGTCGCGTACTGTCGTCGGCTTGGGTTCGCCGGGCCGCTTGTACATCACGACGCGCACAACCCGGCCCGTCCTCTTGCGAACGACCTTGGCGAGGCCGTCGCGTTCGAGGCGCAATGCGCTGCGGTCGGGGACAAGCCCCCGATACTCGTTGTCGTAGGTATAGAACGGAACCGCCATGATCGTCTCCTGGACGCTCATGCGGCAATGATGCTGTCGAAGTGTGGCTGTAAATGAAAATCGCCAGTTGGCGACACGCCCGCTGGCAAACGTGCGGGAGATGGTTTTTTTCTCGTGGCGTCCCGGCGCCACGTATTTGGCTGTGATTATTTTCTCAGAAAACGCAATCGCGGGTCAATGTTTTTGGGGCGAGGTGGTGGGCCCGACAGAACTCGAATCTGTGACCTCGTGCGTGTCAAGGAAGGCCTCCAGAACCAGTATTCCTTGAATTATCTATCACTTAGGTCCGGTTGTCCCACCTTCCGGCGTCCAACTGGAGTCCAAACTCACCACCTGCCAGCCTGTCGCCATTCCGTACGTGGACTCCACGATATGCCAGTATAACCCACGCACGATCATACGGTTGGGAGGATGGTAGCTATGGGAGGGTTTCCAGACCCCGACCTGTCCTTTCGCCACGCCGTGCGCCAAGGACAAGATTTTCCGACTCCTATATATGGACGAAGGAAAAATGCGCCACCGGTGGCGCAGGGGGCGCGCACGTTTGGCCGGAGCTAGGCCGGTGGACGTGTGGTGCCAGTCAACGCGCGGGCGCGCCGACGGGGGCCGTGTGGCTGGCGAAAAAAGATCGCGGCGGGCGCGCTTATCCCCTTGAGGTGTGGCGCGGCTGGAGTGATGAATGTTGTCGATGGCTACCACAGACGAACGCGAGAAGATGATCGGACGGCTGGCGAGGATCGCCAGCGAGATGGCGCGACTCGAAGCAGCCGCGCCCACGGCCCGCGAGCAGGAAATCCAGCAGCAGTATCCACGGATGCCCCGCGAGCGCGTCCTGCGGATCGTGGCGGCTGAGATTGTGGACAGCCAATAGGAGATGACGATGAGCACAACGAAGATAAACCAGATCGAGGCATACGGAGTGCGCGGGCTGGAGAGCAAGACGTGGCGGCGCAAATTCGTGGACGAGGAGGCGATGCTGAAGTGGGCTCAGAAGCACGACGCCGAAATCCACGGGACGCGGATGCTGGAGGATTACGAGAAGACGCCGGTCAACCGCCGATAGGAGACGACGTGTAAGCCGCCGACCACCGATGCCGCCCGGAGATGGGCGGCTTTTTTTATTCCCGATGCTGTTTGGTCAGTCCTCCGCAAGTTTGGTACGATGAGTCTTGCGGGCCCGTAGCTCAGTTGGTTAGAGCGTCTGCTTGACACGCAGAAGGTCACAGATTCGAGTTCTGTCGGGCCCACCATCCCACCAGAAAAAACATTGACCGGCGCTTACGTTTCTGAGAAAATCAGAGCAGCCTAATACGAGGTGCCGGGACACCTCGACAAAAAAACTCAATCCCGCATGATCGGCCAGTAGCGGTGTCGCTGCTGGCGATTTTCATTTAGAGCCACCCGCAGAAAGCACCACAGCGCTGAGCGTCATGGGAGACCACCATGACGGTTCCGCTCTATTCCTACGACTGCGAATTCCAGGGCCTCGTTCCGCTACGCAGGGCTTTGAAACTCGAACGCGACGGCTTGGCGAAGGTTGTGCGCCACAAAAAAGGGCGCATTTCCAGAGCCATCATGTACAAGCGGCCAGGAGATCCGAAGCCTACGACGGTGCGCGACCACATGGGTCAAGCGTATTCGTACAGGCACGAACTGAACGACGGCCACCAGCCTTGGGCGTTGAGGCCCTTGGGTCATCGGATCAAGACCGATCAGAGTTGCGAGTACAACCTCGCGCCGCCTGAGACGCGCCCGATCTTTTTGCGCGTCCTGCTGGACTGCATGGTCGGCGGTGCGGCGTGCTGATTCAATCGCTGTCCGGGCCTTGCGTCGAAGACAATTACGGCGAGGACTCGTTCCCTGACGAGGAGGACGACGGCTTGACGGACGCCCAACGCCAAGGCGGATGGGCTGGCGATATCTGCGGCGCGTGCGGGCAGGAGTTCAGCACGCGCAAGGCGTACCGCGAGCACATGAAGCAGCACCAGCAAGCCCAGCCATTCAGTTCGTGAGCACCACAAGGACTGTGCGATCCAAGGACTGAAAGCGCACCACTGTTTCGAGAGGCCAGCGCCGTCGGCCCGCTCGTGGATCGACGGCGTTGGCGCACCACAACACCGACCACCACGGTGGTCAATATGAACCGCGAATCGCCGGGCCGCTTGCACGTTTCGCTCCATCGTAGGTACTACCGGGCCGAAATTTCCGGCGCGTTCCGCGATTGCACCATTTCGCCAGCGTCACAAAAAAAGTGAGGTGGTCGGGTACGGCCGACGGCATTCGCGCCCCCGCGCGCCACGTTGCGCCGCCGCCCGTCTCCTGGCCCAGTGCCTCTACTTGCCGCGCTCGGGCGCGAACGGGGCCAGATGTGGGCGACGGGGCGGCGCTTAGCGGGAGCACGGCAGTCTATCGGACCGCCGTTGCCTGTTCCGAGGCGCAGGTCCTCTCATGGGCGTGATGTGCTCGGCGTTCGTGATTCGGAACTCGATGGCGTTCTTGGAGTGCTTTTCCAGGAAGAACGCTTTCCAGGCGTTGATGTACTTGGGCAGCATGCGCATCGCCACTTCTTCCTGAAAAGTGCTGCCAAACTTCGCCTCGATCTCGACGGAGATGTGGTTGCTTCTTGCCATTGTGATTTTGATTGTGCGCTCGATCAGCGAATACTGCAATCACTTTCGGCCTTCGGCTCCAGCATGAGCACTTCCATCACGACCGCGATGGCGCGGCGCATCGAGATCTGGCCCACCGACCGGCTGGTGCCGTACGCGAAGAACGCGCGCACGCACTCCGATGCGCAAGTGGCGCAAATCGCGGCGTCGATCGCGGAATTCGGTTTCAACGCTCCTATCCTGGTGGACTCCAACGCCGGGATCATCGCTGGCCACGGTCGTCTCCTGGCTGCCCGCAAGTTGAATCTCGGTGAGGTTCCAGTTGTCGTCCTGGATCACCTCACCGAGACTCAACGGCGCGCATACATCATCGCGGACAACAAGTTGGCGCTCAACGCCGGTTGGGACGAGAAGATCCTTGCCGCGGAGTTGCGCGACCTCGAATCGGACGGCGTGGACCTCGCGCTCGTGGGCTTCTCCGACGACGAGTTGGAGGATCTGCTGGCCGGCGACGAACCGCAGTCCGCTCCGGACGACGAAGAGGACGTTCCGGAGGCTCCGGTCAACCCGGTTACTCGGGCTGGCGACCTGTGGACCATCGGGCCGCACCGTTTGATCTGCGGAGACTGCCGGGACATGACGGTCGTCCTGAAACTCTTGGACGACGCGCGCCCGAACGTCTGCATCACCTCGCCGCCGTACGCCACGCAGCGGGAGTACGACTCCTCCAGCGGGTTCAAACCGATCCGGCCGGAGGAGTACGTGGCCTGGTACAAGGATGTGGCGACCAACATCCGGTCGGTCCTCGCGGACGATGGCTCCTACCTTCTGAACATCAAGGAGCACGCCGACGAGGGCGAGCGGAACCTGTATGTGAAGGATCTGGTCATCGCACACCGCCGCCAATGGGAGTGGCGGTTCGTTGACGAGTTCTGCTGGCGCAAGACAGATAACGGCGTGCCTGGCGGCTGGAACAACCGCTTCAAAAACGCATGGGAGCCGATCTTCCACTTCTCGCGCCAGCAGCAGATCAAATTCCGGCCCAAGCGGGTCGGACACGAGAGCGAGGATTGTTTCGACTACTCGCCCAACAACCCGAAGTCGAAGTCAGGCTCGGGCTTGCTGGGCACGGGCGCGCGTGGCGATGCTGCCGGAAAAGCAGGCGCCACGGACAGCGAAGGCAGGTACGCCGGAGTCGCGCGCCCGTCCAACGTGATCGAGGTCAAGTCGGAGTCCTCGCAGGGATCGCACTCCGCTCCGTTCCCCCGCGCGCTGGTCGAGTTCTTCCTCCTCGCGTTCAGTGACGAGGGCGACGTGGTGTACGACCCGTTCGTGGGGTCCGGCACCACCATCGCGGCGGCGGCGCTTCTCGCGCGCACCGGGAGTGGCTGCGAACTGTCGCCAGCCTACTGCGATGTGATCCTCCGGCGCATCTGGAATTTGACCGGCGAGACGCCGTTGTTGGTGGGCGGCGACGGCAGCACCGCCACGTTCCAATCGGTCGCGGCGACGCGAGGCATCCCGGTCGAGCAGGCCATAAATCCGAAGGCCCAGGACTCGCGGGCGATCAAGCACCATGGACCGAATCCGCACTACGGTCCGCGCAAGAGCAAGGCTTCGTAAGCCAATCCAGCGGAGAGCACCAGGGAGAGCGGGCGAGCCAGCCAGCAGGAGAGCACCAAGTTCTTCGAGCGGTAATCACTTTCATTTTTAAGGAGAAAACGTATGCCCGAAGTAGCAACGCCCAATCAGGGCGAACGTGAATTCGAAACGGGAACGGATGAGTTCTTCAAAGCGCATTCGGAACTCACCGCAGCCAACACCAAGCGCACGTATGACGCTTACCAGGATCTCGATCTGCTGATCGCGCGCCGTTCGCAGTTGCAGTTCGACCAGATCCAGAACGTCGCTCTCCAGGCGCTCCAGAACGCCGTGGAGACGAGCAACATGGTGGCGAAGCAGGCCATCAAACACGCCGACGTTGCCGCCGATGCCCTCTGGACCGACGAGTTGAACCCCGTCTCGCGCGGCGCGGGTTCGAACCTGACGGCTGGCGCCGTGCCCGCCAATCGCGCCACGGACGTGAGCGCGGCTGGCGTCGGCGTGGACGCGCAGGCTGTCGCGGCGGCGGTCGCCAAGCAGGTGGACGCCACCATCACGCCGGTCCTGGCGACGTTGCAGCAGATCGTTCAGGCGCTCGCCACTGCCACCACGTCGATTGCGAACGTGGTCAACCAGGCCCAGCCGAAGACTGCGGCCTAAACAAGATGGAGGTTGCGGAGTGAAAGCCAAAGTGGAAGAACATCTCAAACCTGTGGAGCGCCTTCGCAACCTCCTTGTCCAGTTCTGGCCGATCGATAAACTGATTCCGTACGCCCGCAACGCGCGGACGCACACGGAGGAGCAGGTCGCCCAGGTCGCCGCCAGCATCGCGGAATTCGGTTGGACCAACCCGATCCTGGTCGGCGCGGACGGAATTATCATCGCGGGCCACGCGCGCCTGGCTGCGGCGCGCAAGTTGAAGATGACGGAGGTGCCGGTCATTGTCCTGGACCACCTCACGGAAACCCAACGCCGCGCGCTCGTCCTCGCGGACAACCGCCTGGCTCTGAGTGCCGGATGGGACGAAGAGATGCTGCGCGTCGAGTTGGAGTCGTTGAAAGAGGACGAGTTCGATTTGGACCTTGTGGGCTTCACCGAGGACGAGATCGAGGAGATCCTGGCGGGCCCGGAGCAGACCAAGACCGGACTCACGGACGAGGACGCCGTTCCGGACGAGCAGGAGCGCGCGGTCACGGTGGCCGGCGACGTGTGGGCTCTTGGTCAGCACCGCCTCCTGTGCGGGGACGCCACCGTGCTTACGGACGTGGAGAAGGTGCTGGCTGGCGATCTGGCCGACATGTGCTTCACCGACCCGCCGTACAACATCGATTACGAGGGCCGCACCAAGGACAAACTCAAGATCCAGAACGACTCGCTGGGCACCAAGTTCTACGGCTTCCTCAAGGACGCCTCCGCGAACATCCTGGCCGTCTGCAAGGGCGCGGTGTACATCTGCATGTCCTCGTCGGAGATGCACACGCTCCGGCAGGCGTTCCTCGAGGCCGGAGGCCACTGGTCGGGAATCATCATCTGGGTCAAGAACCACTTCACTCTGGGATGGGGAGACTATCGGCACAACTACGAACCGATCATGTACGGTTGGCGCGAGGGCGGCACGCACTATTGGTGCGGCGACCGGGGCCAGAGCGACACGTGGGAGATCAAGCGGCCCACCGCAAACCGCGAGCACCCGACAATGAAGCCGGTCGAGTTGGTCGAGCGCGCCCTCCGGAACAACAGCAAGTCGCGTGACACGATCCTGGACCCGTTCGGCGGGAGCGGGACGACGATCATCGCGTGCGAGAAGACCGGGCGCCAGGCGCGCCTGATCGAACTGGACCCGAAGTACTGCGATGTGATCGTGCGGCGCTGGCAGGCGTTCACGGGGCAAGTGGCGCGTCTCGATGGGTCCGGCCGCGCGTTCGATGAAGTAGCAGCAGAAGTCAGTGGGGAGGCTCACCCGGTGAGCCAGTAGGCATGAAGCAAAAAAGCCGCCCGTCTCGGGGCGGCTTGGCGCGCGGGGCGCGCTACCATTCGATCTGCGGGGCGGTGCCGTCGATCTCGTATTCGCGGAGTGGCTTGTACTCGCCGCCAAGGCCCTGCGCCCAGATCGCGTACCGCGCGGGGCAGGCTACGTCCTCGCACCCCATGCCTACTTCCTCGAGGCGGCGAGCGAAGTCGCTGGCGGCGATCTCGCGCGCCTCCGATACGGAGGACACTACCGCGACCGGCTCGTACGCGCCGTCCTCCGTCTCCGCGATTAGCATCGCGAGGCCCAGTTCCGTTTGCGGGGTGATCTTGATCGCAAATCCTGGCGTCGTCTCTTTGGTCTGCTTCCTGGCTCTGGCCATCTGCTTATCTCCTTGCACGACCATTCATCACTTCGGTCGTGCGGAAGATCAAGGGGATAATCGCGCCCTGAACTAATAAAGCCGCCCGGAGGACCGGGCGGCTGGCCTCCGGTGTGGAGGCCTACTTGCTGGCGATGCGGTACACGCGGTCGCCAGCCTCGTTCTTGCTGCTCTCGACCGTCAGCCCCATCTTCTTGGTCAGGGTGCCGGAGATGAAGCCCCTAATCGAGTGATTCTGCCAGTCGGTGGCCTTGGCGATCTCGGCCATCGTCGCGCCATTCTTGCGGCGCAGGAGGTCCAGTACGATGGCCTTCTTGCTGCCCTCGCGGGGCTGGCCGTCCGTGGCTTTGGAGGTCTTCTTGCCGGTGGGCTTCGCTTCCTTCTTGGCGGCGGGCTTGGCGTCCTTTTTGGAGGCCTTCTTGCTGACTGGCTTCGCTTCCTTCTTGCTGGTCTTCTTGGAGGCCTTCTTGCTGGCCTTCTTCGTGGCGGGCGCGGGGCTGGCGCTCTGTTCCGCAACGGCGGCGGTTTCGGTGGTGCTGGTCTCGTTCGTCATGGTCGTATCTGCTTTCCTTTCTGGCGGCTTGTCGTCCGCGCATGACGATTCATTACTCCGGTCGCGCGGGAAGTAAAGCGGCAAGTTCAAAAAGAATTCCGATGGCAGTTTTGAGCCAGAGGGCGTACGCGCGGCACCGTGGCGTCGGCCTCTCCACCGTACAAAAGGCGGTTACGTCTGGCCGGATCTCCCTGCTGCCGGATGGCCGGATCGACTCCGACCGCGCCGACCAGGAATGGGAGACGAACACGCACAAGCGTGGTCCCGTCATTGGGACGCGCCGCCAGCCGGAGGACGACGGCGACGGCTTCGGCGCGGCGCAGTACACCAAGGCGCGGGCGGTTCGGGAGCACTACCAGGCGCGCCTCGCCAAGATCGAGTACGAGGAGAAGGTCGGCAGTCTCGTCTCCAAGGATGAGGTAAAGATCGCGCAGTTCAACATCGACCGGCAGCGCCGGGACGCGATGCTCAACATCGCGGATCGCGTGTGCGCCAGCATCGCAGCGGAGGTGAAGGACATTCTGCTCGGCGTGGGCGTGCCAGCAGAGCGCGCTGACGCGCTCGACACGTCCCGCATCCACGAGATCCTCACGGACGAGATCCGCAAGGGCCTGAATGATTACGCAGACAGCCTCGTCAACTGAAGCGATCATCCGGGCGTCGGCGGCTGCTGGCGCGCGTCCCGATCCGTTCCTCACGATCTCGCAGTGGGCCGACAAGTACCGGACGCTCTCGCAACGTGCGTCGAGCGAACCGGGACAGTGGCGCACCGACCGGACGCCGTACCTGCGCGAGATCATGGACTCGCTCTCGCCTTCCAGCCTGATGGAGCGCACGGTGTTCATGAAGGGCGCGCAGATCGGCGGGACGGAGTGCGGTAACAACTGGATCGGGTACGTGATCCATCAGGCGCCCGGCCCGATGATGGCGGTGCAGCCGACCGTCGAGATGGCCAAGCGCAACTCGAAGCAGAGGATCGATCCTCTGATCGAGGAGTCGGAGGCGCTCCGGAACCTCGTCCACGACCCGCGCTCGCGCGACTCCGGAAACACGGTGCTGGCGAAGGAGTTTCCGGGCGGCGTCCTGGTGATGACCGGCGCGAATAGCGCGGTCGGCCTGCGCTCGATGGCGGCGCGTTACCTGTTCCTCGATGAGGTGGACGGGTATCCCGGCGATGTGGACGGCGAGGGCGACCCGATCAATCTGGCGATGGCGCGCACCCGCACGTTCGCGCGCCGCAAGGTGTTCTTGGTCTCGACGCCGAAGATCACCGGTATGTCGCGGATCGAGGCGGCATTCGAGGAGTCGGACAAGCGGTACTTCGCCGTTCCGTGCCCGATCTGCCGGGAGTTCCAGGTATTGAAGTTCCCGCAACTCCGGTGGCCCAAGGGCGAAGCGGAGAAGGCGGTGTACATCTGCGAGCATTGTGGCCAGGAGATTCAGAACCACCAGAAGCAGTGGATGCTGCCGCGCGGCCAGTGGCGCGCGACCGCGAAGGGAGACGGCAAGACGGCGGGCTTCCACTTGTCGAGCATGTACTCTCCGGTCGGCTGGTTCTCATGGGGAGACGCCGCCAAGCAGTTCGAGCAGGCGCAGAAGAACCCGTCGCTGCTCCAGGTCTTCGTGAACACCGTGCTGGGCGAAACGTGGACGCTGCTGGGTGAGGCTCCGGACTGGAAGATCCTCTACGACCGTCGCGAGCACTACAAGATCGGCCTGGTGCCGCGCGGCGGGATCTTCGTGACGGCGGGCGCCGACGTTCAGCGGGACCGCATCGAGGTTGAGGTCGTCGCATGGGGGCGCGGAAAGGAATCCTGGTCGATTGACTACCGGGTCTTCGAAGGCGACACCGCGCGCCCGCAGGTGTGGGAGAAACTCACCGGCCTGCTGAACGAGACGTTCACAACGGTTTCCGGACTGGAGTTGCCGATCATTCAGTTGGCCGTGGACTCCGGTTACGCGACCAACGAGGTGTACGAATGGGCGCGGCGGCAGGGCCATCGCGTCCTGGTGATCAAAGGCGACTCGCGCGCTCCCGCGATTATCGGTGCTGCTTCTCCGATTGAAGTTGGACCGCTGGGCGTAAAATTGAAGCGGGGCGTTAAAGTCTGGCCGGTCAACTCCGGAATGGCGAAGGAGGAGTTGTACCGATGGCTCCGGCTGGAACGTCCGACCGACGAGGATCTCGAACAGGGAATCCCGTTCCCTCCTGGATACTGCCACTTCCCGCGCTATAGCGAGGAGTTCTTTAAGCAGATCACCGCTGAACAATTGGTGGCGAAGCTCGTCAAGGGCTACCGCAAGCTGGAGTGGCAAAAGATGCGCGAGCGCAACGAGGCGTTGGACTGCCGTGTGTACGCACGTGCGGCGGCGGCGCGCGTTGGCTTGGATCGATTCCAGGAGAAGCATTGGAAGGTCGTCGCGGATCGGATGGGCGTTCCAGTATCGGATGCGCCACGGTCCGCGCCGCAAGTACAGGCACCAGCACCAGCCAAGGTCGCGCCGCCCGCGCGCCGTGGCCGTCGCGTGATCGGGCGGTTTGGGGTATAGAGCGATGGCAAATCCTTTCAGCGACCAGCAGGTTCAGGACTCCCTGGACCGCATCGCCTCGCCGGAGAAGCGCGTCGTCGCTCCGGACGGGCGCGCGGTAGAGTTCCGCACCACGGATGAGGAGATCAAGGCGCAGCAGTACATGGTCAATTCGAACCGCGCCAAGTCGGGCGTTCGCAAACGCCAGACGCGCCTGATGTCGAGCAAGGGCTTCTAATGGCGTTCAAGCTCTCCAGTTTTTTGACCCGCTTCAAGCGGAGCGGGGCGGTTGCGCCTGGCGGTGCGCCCGCGCGCCGCGCGAGCGCGTCTCCGTACGAGGGCGCGACGACCGGCCGGCGGCTCGGCACGTGGTCCACAACCCGCGATGCCGTCAACTCCGTCTGGTATCAGAGCGCGGACCAGTTGGTCGCGCGCTCCCGCGACCTCGCGCGTAAGGACGGGTGGGCGGGCAAGGCCATCGATGAGTGGGTCTGCAACGCTGTCGGCAACGGCATCAAGCCGCAGTCCCTTCATCCGGAACCGGCCACGAAGGAGAAGATCCAGAACCTCTGGTCGCAGTTCGTAAACGAGTGCGATGCGGATGGCCTCACGGACTTTTACGGCTTCCAGGCGCTCGCGTTCCGGTCGATGGTGGAGGGCGGCGAGTGCTTCGTCCGGAAGCACATCCGTCCGATGGATTGGGGCCTGACTGTTCCGCTTCAACTCCAGTTGATGGAGACGGAGCAGTTGCCGTTCTATCTCGCGCGCCCCACGCCGGAGACGCCGCAGCGCAATGTCGTCCGCGCGTCGATCGAGTTCGACCAGCAGAAGCGGAGGACGGCTTACTACTTCTACAAGGAGCATCCTGGCGAGCGGTTGTTCTTCCCGAACTATCTCGATCTGATCCGGGTGCCGGCAGACGACATCATGCACGTGTTCCGTCCGATGCGTCCCGGCCAACTCCGTGGCGTGCCGTGGCTGGCCAACGCACTCGTGCGGTTGTGGGAACTCGATCAGTACGACGACGCCGAACTGCTCCGGAAGAAGTTCGCCGCCATGATGATGGCGTTCATCATCCGGCAGAATCCGGAGGACCCGTTCTTCGGCAACGAGCAGGACGGGCCGCAGGCGACCGATGCCGGAGGGCAGATCGAGTCCAACGAGCAAGGCGTCCAGGTGGCGCAACTCGAAGCCGGGACGATGATGGATCTCGAACCCGGCGAGGATGTGAAGTTCACGGGCTTGGGCCTTCCGTACGACATGCTGACCGGCGATCTCTCGCAGACGAGCTATAGCTCGATCCGCGCGGGCATCCTCTCGTTCCGGAGGCTCTGCGAGCAGATCCAGTACGGCGTCTTCATCCACCAGTTCTGCCGTCCGGTGTGGCGCGCGTTCATCGAGGCGGCGGTGTTGGCCGGTGAGTTGGATGCCCGTGACTACCAGGCCAACCGCTCCCTGTATCTGGCGGTCCAGCACCACACGCCGAAGTGGGCATGGGTCGATCCGGAGAAGGACGTGAAGGCTGAAGTGCTGGCGATCCGTGCGGGCTTGAAGTCGCGCAGTATGTCCATCAACGAAACGGGCGAGGACGAGGAGGCGGTCGATCAGCAGATCGCCAAGGACAACGAGCGCGCCGACGAGTTGGAGTTGGTCTTCGACTCCGACCCGCGCAGGACGGACGCCCGTGGCGCCCAAAAGATCGAGGATGTGACGCCGGAGGGCGAAGCGGACGGCGGCGAAAGCGGCCAGCCTGCCAAGCTTCCGGCGAAGACGCCCGCCAAACAGCCCGCGAACAAGCGCAGCAAGGAGCCTAAAAAGTGAGCCAGAAATATCTGCCGCACCTCGCGGCGCGCGTGTTCGGCGTACCTCTGATGGTCCAGATCGACAAGTTGATGGTGATCCTGGATGCCATTGGCCCGCGCATCGGGGTGCGCGAGCACGTGGTGGTCGAGGGCTTGCCCGTTGTGGTGACCCGCCCCGCTCCGGACGACGAGGAAGAGGACGACGAGATTCTGTCCCTCGCATCCGGCCGGAAGCCGTACCCGGTGACTCCGGACGGTATCGCGGTTCTCTCCGTCTCCGGCACGCTGGTGAAAAAGGCGTCGTGGATGGACGCCGAATCCGGCCTTCAGTCTTACGAGCAGATCCGCAGCCACCTCGCGGACGCCCGCGACGATCCGGGCATCCGTGGCATCCTGCTCGACGTTGACTCGCCTGGCGGCGAGGTCGGCGGGCTGTTCGACCTCGCGGACGAGGTGTACGCCGTCCGCGACCAGAAGCCGTGTTACGCCATCGCCAATGACGAGGCGTTCTCCGCTGCGTACGCTCTGGCTTCGAGCGCGCAACGCCTTTTCCTTACCAGGACGGGCGGCGTGGGTTCCATCGGTGTGATCGCGGTCCACATGGATCAGTCCGGATGGGACGAGAAGGTCGGGCGCAAGTACACGGCGGTCTATGCTGGCGCGCGGAAGAACGACTTCTCGACGCACCAGCCGTTGTCGGACGACGCCCGCGCGAACCTCCAAACGGAAGTGGACCGGCTTTACGACATGTTCGTGACGGCGGTTGCGCGCAACCGGGGCCTCAAGCCCGCGCTCATCCGGAACACGGATGCGGGCCTGTTCTGGGGGGAGAAGGCGATCTCCGCAGGGCTTGCAGATCAGGTTGGCAGTTTTGACGATGCTCTTGCTGCGGTGACTCAGGCGGCGAAGGGCTTCAGGCAGTCTCGCGCAACGGCGTCTGCCGAAGCGCAAATCGAGCAAGGAAAGGACGAGGATACGACGATGCCTCAAACGACCGAGACCAAACCGGCAGACGCTCCGAACCCGCAGGGTGCTGCGCCCGCCGAAACGAAGACTGGCACGGAGGCTCCGGCCCCCGCTGCCCAACCGCCGGCCCAGCCTGCCGCCGCCGCGCCGCCCG
>SCLI03000317.1_pt2 | contig 27164 bp, 29 predicted proteins | sample 7268041 | NCBI WGS metagenome assembly SCLI03 (sample SAMN10721081, study PRJNA514188) | viral metagenome | isolation source: depth-stratified mine tailings core A | place: China: Fankou Pb/Zn Mine tailings | collected 2017-10 | reverse complement strand
CTTCCCCCTACGGTCGATCAAAACGCTCAAATTCAGTGAAAAACTGACATTGGGGCGCAAATGAATCGAGTATTCCGACATTATCATAAGGATCGAGCGCGGCGATCAAATTGTTGCCTGTCTCTTGAATTGCTCGCATGTGACGAGGCGCAACGTAAGCAGCGGCCCCTAAAAGCCCAAAATTGAGGCCGCTCATTTGGGCCTCCGGTTCCGGGCAGGGACGCCATGCCAAATAGTTCCGGGAGCAATATCCTTTGTCACAACCGCACCGGCCCCCACAACCGCACCCTCACCTATTGTCAGATTCGGCAAAATTAAGGCCCCAGCACAAATTGTAGCCCCTTTTTTAACGACCGTAGGGGGAAGGCCCCGCCAATCAAATTCTTTATCCCAGGGCCTTGGGTCGTTCGTAAAGACGACGCCCGGCCCGAGAAAAACCCCGTCTTCGATTACTACGTTTGTAGGAATATAAACCCGCTCCTGTATTCTGCAATTGTCGCCAATAACGACACCGGGACCAATAGAAACATTCGCCCCTATATTGCAATTTGCACCAATCCTGACCCCGTAGATATTGCTCAATTCCGGATGCCAGATTATAGTTGTCTCGTCAATTATGCAATTCTCGACAGGCATTATTCACGTCCTCTATATAATTGTCGCGCCACCATTTCACGGGGCGGCTTGGTACGTGCCGAAACATCATAGATTCACACTCTATTGGCTTCAGGTAACTAATATCCTCACAGGGAGCAATTTCATATTCCGCGTGCTGTTTAATACGAGTTGTCATCTGAAAGCCTGTGCCTGAACCTGTTGATGGATTATCTCTCCAGTGGCCTTCCGGAACATATAATTTGAAGTTTAGCGCCTCCAACAGCCGAAAATCTGCAATATAACAATCATCAACAAATCGCGCCGTCCCCCAATTAGCTAAAACGCTCGGCAAAATATTGAGAGCAACAGTATTGGGCGCGCCCCTTTTTATCTCCTCAAAACGCTCCGCGATTCTGGATAGGAAGTTTGGACATGGGATAGCATCGTCAGGAATCGAAACGAGGTAGCGTGCATGTTGATAATGCCTTGCTTTCTCGAATAGGAAATTTAGCGTTTTCCAAAATCCTGCCCTGCCAGCATTTTTAGCCGCCTGTAACAATCGACCGCGATAATATTTCCTCTCCTTTCTATGTCGGAAAAACCGCTCCCTGATATAATCATAGTGCTTTCGATCTTCTGTCGAAGCATCGTTGAAAATCAAGTGGAAGCATGATAACTTCTTACGTTCGGCCTCCTGTTCAAGCCGTGTCATTATACGAATAAGAAACCGTCCCCGGTTATATGTCGCGGTTAAAATGAGATATTCAAGCTCGTTCTCTTCCCGGTCATTCATTTTGCCAAGAGCCACACCGTTCTATTGCCGCGTGCAGTCGGGAAAGTTTCGAGAATCTTCAAGCCGATTCTATTGAATAGCGCTTCATAATCGTGCTTGAAGCAATGCGCTGCCAAATTGTCGCTCGATCCGATGTAGGTACTAATAATTAGATATTCTTTTGAAACACGGGCATGCTCGCGAATGAACGCCTCAATATGAGCGGGCGGGACATGTAGCATTACGTCTGTTGACAGAACCGCCCCAAAAGTATTGTCCCCGTAGGGCAGCGTTGACCCGTCCCATTCATCCGGTATGATACCGGTTTGTTGGTAACAACGATCACGAGCGGATTGCACGAAGTCGGCCATGTGATAGGCTAGTCCTCCGCCAGTTATTTGTTCCCTAAGTAGCCGATATGTCAACCCGTCTCCAGGACCGACCTCTAGTAAATGCTCCTCCTCAAGTCTGTATTGCGAGAGCCAGCCCGCTATTTTCGTCGTCTCCGCTTCGATGATAGGATTTGCTGTTGTGGGCCGTGATCCCCACGTTTCCCAAAAACCGCGGGCGTCGAAATCTTGAAGCGGCTCCGGCTCTATTGCTGTTCGGCAATCCTCTTCCGTAGGCTCCGGGGTCTCAATTTCGGTATTTATCTCTACACAAGACTCGACCTGCTCTTGATTTGATTCCCCTTTGTTCCAGCAATATTTTTCTATCGCCGCCTTCAGGCGCTCACCCACGGCCTGAAACGAATGATATTTTTCAACCCATTGTCGAGACTGGACCTGCAAAAGCTCCAATTCATCACGGGACATAAGACAAAGTTCTGTTAATCGGTTTAGAAGTTGTTTTCGAGTATTTGCAACCTGCAAAGCGCAGGGGCCGTATTCCCGTTCATATCGTTCTATATCCTTGAAGTTAGTTACAACAATCTTACCAAGGGCTGCTGCCTCAAGAGCAGTTACCCCCCAGGATAAGTGGGGCAATCCACAATGAGTCCGGAGGAAAGATTCTAAATAAATATCACATTTCCCCATACGCTCCATGTTTTCGATCCACGGCATTTGTTTCGCGCTATAATCATATATGAATCGCCCACGTAAATCGTTATTCTTGCGGAGTCGCCCCGCGATCATAGTAAAGGTCCCTGAACCTTTATCCTTGGGGTCTCTCGGATAATGCGCTATTGATAATATTTTTTTGGGAATACCCAGTTTCACCCGAATGAGTTCCGTATCAACCGGCGGTAAAAGCCAGATCTCATTTTTAGCTCCCAAACCAAGCAAATCTCCGGTTTGAACTATAGTAAAATCTACTAGTTTGTTAAAGGCTTGGGCCATATTTTCGGGGGCTCTGCGATAAGTAGTGCCTCCATGAAAAACGACGTGATGAGCATTACATTTATGTAAAACAGCCCCGTGGCTATGCATATGAATTATCACATCCGCATTTTGGCCGAGAGCAAGGATTTCTGTTGCGGGTAAAATCTTAGCCTGTTCAGGATAATTAAAACCGTGGGGATGTTCAGATACAGCAAGGGCATCAATATCAACTGCCCGTAGGCTTCTGGCCAACATATAGCCCATATTGGCCCAATCTTCACGAGAACAGATCAGTACTTGAGGCATATCTACTCCTTTTCGGGGAAACGTTTTCTCAATTCACGGGCAGGGTTGCCGACAACTACGGTATTGGGCGGTACGTCACGGATCACGACGGCTCCGATACCGACTAGGGCATCCTTGCCGATTTGAATCTTCTCCTTTATCGCAGCATTCGGGCCTATCCAGGCCCCCTCTCCTATTTTCACGCTACCGCTGATTTCAGCCCCAGCAATTATCAAGCCACGAGCGCCGATATGAACGTTATGGGCTATAAAGCAGCGATCGTCTATCTTGACATGATTCTCTATAATCGTGTCGCCAAGCGCCCCGCGACAGATTACGGTATTAGCGCCGACCTCAACGTTGTTTCCTATACGAACCCCGCCGACATGAGGGAAGCGCAAGGGGATACCGTCTGGGTCGTACTCGAATCCAAACCCTTCCTCACCGATTACCGCGCCAGATTTGATAAGGCAGCATTCCCCTATTGTTACCGAACCGGACAATACAGCGGAGGGGCGAACCTCAGAGGAGGGGTGGACAATCGGGATTGACCGTTTATGGCGAGGGAAGAAATGGTTTGCGGCCTTGATAAAGGCAAGGCGGGGATTATCGACCTCTATATACGAGAATGCCCCAGGCGAGAAACGATGAGCAATTTCGTGAAAACCTTTATATGCAATTACTAAAGCCTGCATTGCATGGAATGAAGATAGCTTAGAAACAGAGGACTTTGTAACAAAACAAACCGCCCCGCAAGCGTCCTCAATTGAACCTAACCGGCTCAACTGGAAATCAATTCCTAACAAGCGAGCACATAGAAAGCCCGCTATTTCAGAAGCCCCTACCGTATGGCCCACCTGATTACCTCGAAAGCCTCTCCGTATTTTGCATGGATTTGCGTCCCCCGGAACCGAACCCAGGATACAAGGAAATCATGAGCGCAATAGGAACGCCCCGCTTGAGATTCATATTGATTAATCGCCCGAAGTTTCGTCAAAACCTGCGAATCGTCAAGCGCTACGATACACTGAGGGCTGAACGTTAGATTGTTCCACGGCATCTCATAACCGAGGATTGTCGTATCCTTGAAGGCCCTGACCGCCTCCTGGCTAACCGTCGCGTGATCCTGGTGGATATCCTGGCAGGAAGGGATTAAAACTAGATCTGGATTTAGTTTCGCCTTGAGATCCACAAGTGTTTGCAAAATAGTCTGGCGATATGCGGGGAGATTGTGGACGGGCAAATCTCGCATCGTGATATTGTCGGGATTTATCCCTAGCGCTCTTGCCCCGTTCATTGCCTCTAGCTCGTAATTTGCGGGGTCAAATTCGGCTTCGGAATAGATACGGGCAAGACAGAAAATAGCGCCGTAAACGGTGGCTCCGTTGCTTAAAAGCCGTGCGATAGTTCCCCCAGCCCCTAGTTCGTAATCGTCGCGGTGCGGGGAAATAGCAAGGGCCGTCGAAATATCCCATAATCTTGATTTATTGTTCACTTATTATACCGTTTCCCTGCAAGGCGGTATGCTTCTTACGCTCAAACTAAGCATTGACTACAACAAATAACCGATCAAGTCAAATAATTTAACGACTCTATGTTGAACAGTATGCCGTGATTGTACAAGGACGAGGGCATTTTGTTCAATTCGAGCGCGCTCAGCGTCATTGCATAGATAGAAGCGTATTAATTCGGGCAAATCAGGCGGTTCGCGATATTCAACGTAATGCTCCCCCGCTATGAAGCCGAGAGCCTCGAAATCCTTTGCCTTGTCCGAAAACATCAGCGTACCGCAGGATGGAAACTCGAAATGCTTGAAATTGACAGATCCAAAGCGGTCATTCGAGGTAATTGCAATCCTAACTTCATTGATAAGCCTGACGTAGTTGTCGCCGGTGACTTTCCCGTCATGACTCAATAGAAGTTTTGCGTAATATCGAAGGCCCGTTCCCACCATGCTCCGAATAGTCGCTATGACTGCGGCCCTATTGGGATACCCGCCCCGAATATCTCCGCTGAACAAAGCCATTACGTCATAAGTTTTTCTTATGCTTAGAGGCTTGAAAACCGAGGTATTAGCCCAGAAAGGGAGCCAGGCGACCTTAGCATTCGGCTTCCAGAAGCGAGCATATAGACTCGCCTCTCGTGCCATCCATTGTTCAGGGAAAACCGCTAGATCAAAGCGATTTTCATCAACAAACCGGTTCTTGAACCCATAATTCCACGGGAAATAATCGGTAACAATACAAACTTTGGGAATCTTGACCTCAGCAAGCCCAGTATACATTGGGCAATGACGGGGGTGTTGAAGGATCAACACATCAATTGGACCGTATTTCTCGACTAGACGGGGGACATGAACGCCGTCGCCCCAATATTCACAAGGAGGCCCGCCGTCCATAGCGTGGCCATAACGGATAATGTCATAAACTTGGGCCGCGGCTTTAGGCAAATGCTCGTGGACCCGATTGTAGCGGTATGTGTAGTTTGGACCTAACCAGAGGATTCGCAATCTATTTCCTCCATGTCTCGGCCCACTCCTCAATCGTAGTTACGGCCTTGCTCTCGATCATCTCTCGTCTTGCCCGTAAGCCCTCAGAGTTACGAATCTCATCAAGAATTACGCGAAGGTCTTTCTGAGAAGTAAAGCAAACCGGGTGCCAGGATGGGAGGGCCTTCCCCGAATGAGCTAATCGTTCTAACCAATCAATTCCCCCCACAAGATACGTTGCGATCATAATATTTCGCGCCCACTCATCATAAGTTGGGCGATAATCACGGCTCCACTGACCGGGGATATGCCAATGCCAGAGAGGTTGCGAGGGGTAGATATAGATTTTCCGCCCAAATAAAGCCGATACAAAATTATAGTAATTTTCCCCCCCGCCATACGGCCCCAATTCGTCAGGCCAGCAATTCATCTCCTCAATGAACTCACGCTTGATTAACATCCCACAAGTTGACATGCATGGCCGTTGAATAGCGCCCGCCAGGAGGTCAGTAAAAATCCCCAGGGAGTAAGCCGGTTTTCTATTCTCGTAATGGAGGAGGCCATGATTAAGGTCATAGAGGAGTTTGTATTCCTTAGCATCGGTTTTGAGAAAATCGGAAATCGGCAAATGCAGGCTTCCGTTAAGCCACTCCCAATTGTCGCGGTAAAATACGAACATATCCCTTAACGTCCCTGCTGACAAAAGGCAGTGGGCATCGAGAAAAAACAGGAACGGGGCGTCGGTATTCTTAATAGCGAGATTTTTGCAGCCCCAGTGGGAGGGTTTGTCGGCATATGCAATTTGCTTCAACCAACTAGTGTCTTGCCCTTTCAAAAGTGCTTCCAGGGCAAAATAGTTTTCCCCCGTATTTGGATCTACGCCCCCCGGCTCAAGTTGGTTCTGGACAAGCACAACCTCAAAATCTATATACCCCCGCAGCTCATTGCAAAGGCTTTGCAGCGTATAATGAAGATGCGGGAATTCTCCGAGATAGGGTATGATAACGGCAAGGCTAGACATTGTTGCTCTCCAAAATAGGCCGATAATACCGCTGAAAAATAGTGTCCATATTTAGGTTCTTTCGGATAAAATCACGAGCGGCAATAGCGGGGTTGGATTCAACCCCCTCAATAATCCGCTTCGCTGTATCCTCGTAGAATTTTCGTTGATTCTTCGCCTGAAAACTTCGTTCACAACTACCGAATTTCGGGAAATAGCCCTGCCCCCCCGCGACTTCCCGTAGCATAGGCAAATCGCCATTGGGTACGGGATATGCGCCCGACGCCAAGATCGTTTCTGCTAAAACTAAACCGAATGCCTCGCCCAATGACGGGAATATAAAAACGTTTGACAGTTGCATTAGTTTTGCAAGCGTAGGGCGCTGAAAACCCGAAAAGGGGGGCAACAAATCACTGACGAAGCTGAACTCTCCAGATTCAAGGCCGCACCGGCGAGCCTTGTCCTTATACGGCTTTTTATCCTCTCGTGGGTTACTTCCTGACCATGAATCTACGATCAAACAACAAACCGACCGGCCCTGTTTTTTGATCTGTGAAAAGGTATAGATAAGTTCATTGACCCCCTTGTATTTCAGCCGGTCCCTTGCCACCGGATAGACCTGAACGAAGTCCGCGGAGATTAGCCCAGGCAATTGGTCTGTGATTCGCCAGAGGATAAACGGGAACTCAAATAACGTCCGGATATCGACAATGTGGGGTATTACAACCGTCTGTGACAAAACGCTCTTAAACTGCTGTGCGGCATCCTGAGCGTCAGTTTTGTTCGGGTATACAAGCCTATGATTTGCGCCGTATCGCCCCAAATCCCACCAATCACGGCGATGTGTAGGGACGCTATGAACCCAGTGGAAAAATTGAACGCCACGGGTTTGGTCTGCGATTAATTGGAGGCTATCAGCCCAAGGCTTGTTCTGTTCAAGCGAGATAATATCGTGTGTGAAGACGTGAGAGAAGCCTGAGAAGAGAGACAAAAAGCCGTTAGAAATAGGGGTGCAACCAAAAACCTTGCAACACGGAACATCAACAGAGCCCTTGCCAATCCTCGAAAGTAGGACCGGCTCAAAACCAGACCGTCGAAGTATCGTCAACTGATCACTAATAACATGGGTCAAGCTGAGGCTTGGTCGCAAGTCTTTTAGATCAGCCAATACCGCAATATGTTTCAATCCATAACTCTTCTACCCCGTGACCGGCTCTTTAATACGAAGTGCAAACAAAAGCAAGGGAGAAATTGAAAACTATAGCGTCATCGCCAGCGTAGGCTTCACGCCCTGGTTTTTCGCAAGAACAAGCTTTTCGATTATATCCCGTACAAGGTTCGTTCCCACTCCTGGGAATTCCGCCTTTAAGGTACCCAATACGTAATTGAATCGGACCGTATTATCGGCAAATTCGCCCGTCGCTGCCTGTTCAATCAACTGAAAGGCACGTGGCGCAAAATCAGGAGGCAAGAGGGCTGCTGTTTGCTCAAATTTCTCGATTGCCGCTTGCAATACCGGTGGGATAGCTGGCACACTTCCCGGAAGTGAAATGGATAGAGCGCCTTTCGTAACTACCCGCAGGACGGCATTAATTATTCCTATTCCAGCAACAACGTAACCAGCATACTCGGCGGGAATATAACCAAAAACTAAGGGCAGCGCCCCACCAATGACCGTTATGATCGCAAACCATAGGGTCTTGCTCGTGAGCCAGGATTTCATATTAATCTCCTTTTATAAGTCTGCGCCAGCCGTTCGGGGCGAGGCGTTCTATCCACATTCCCTGTATCGGCATTATCCGAATTCCTTTAGTTTTACCGTTCGCGTCGATGACTACCCAGTCATTTTGCCATCGAATCACAGCGCCGACATGGTTAACGCCGAAGGGCCTTTCCAGGCTACCGGGGATGACGAGACATAACGCATCAGCAACTTCCGGCTCCTCGTCTGCCTGGACATCTCTACCGGTAAAGCCGTCGTGCCCCTTGTAGATTCTCCATGCCTGGGTACGTCGGTTGTCAACAATATCTTTCAAGCCTTGGCGGTAAAATTCTGAGCAATCAACTTTCCCCTTATTTACATCCCCGCCAAGCTCATAAATGAATGCGGGCTTGCGAAGATACATTTCCGTCCATTTCCGTTGCGCCCGTGACCGATATTCCGGGGCAAGAGCGTTAGCCGAAAGCTCCAGACAAGGCCACGCCAACAGCCAGAAGCAGAAAACCCGTAACAATAGCCACGGCAGTATTCCCGTCCATAATCGCATCAAACCAATTCCCCTTTGATGTCCAATCAAACGCGTAAACTACACCGACAAAGACGATTAGGCCGACTAAGCCAAGGCCAAGAGCGAATATCATACGGCTAATAAAATGGTAAGGATCTTCACTTGGCTGAAAGGGGATACTTAGAAACGCAAGGATAACAAGGCCGATAATGGCTCCGAGAATCACGGAGATAATCTTCTTCGCCTCTTTCCCCTCGGCCCGCCAAGTCTCCTTAAGTTGACTTAAAAACCACATTATTACCTCCAAAGAAGGCTATACGCTCGGCTTCAAGCAATAATCGCGTCGCTCTTATTGATACAATACGCAAAGGCAATAAAGGCTCTGCCTTTACAATTTGCCCCATGAGTTCGGAGTGTTCGGCGGCGATTTCTATCGCGGCCTGAGTTAGTAGGCTATTTTGTCCGTCCATTAGATCGCTCATCCCGGAATGAACGCAATGTCGCGATGATCTCTCTAGCGAGGTTTTGAAGTTCCTCAGCCTGTTTGTCTAATACCTCGTTCGTTCGGTTCCGGGACTCTGTACTTAATATTTCGTAGGTCTCGAAGCGAGCCACGAAGCTCTGTATTTTCTCCAAAATACTAGCGAAACTCTTCGGAAGATGCGGGCATTTATCAACCGGGCAATTCTTCCAGTGCTCTTCATCGGTTAATCGAGCAACATCCTGATAATGCCCTTTGGCATCGTCAACAAAACATTCGAGAAGTGTCTTGATCTCAATCAGGATCTCTCTCATTGAGGAATAAGCGGCATAATGGGAAACAACTATATTGCCTTTTTCATCGGAATGAGTTTGTGCTACCGCTTCAATTTGTTCAATAGCATGCTTCAATCGCGCGGAGAAGGATCGAAACCATAGGACAGCGAATACAATCGCCAGACAGGCCAAAAGCAACACAAACGTTGCAAACGCTTGATATTCTGTATAGAATTTTCCTAATCCTACGAGTTGATCGGGCGGCACTTAACAATTTCCCTTCACGTCATCGGTTGAACAAAACGCCCCGATATCCGCGGCCATTCCGAATTTTTGAAGCAATTCCTGGGCGTGGCCTAGTTCGGTCATGATCTCCCAGACCGGTTTTTCGCCCGCGGCGGAACGCCAGATTATTGAGACCATATCGTCTTGCGCTTCTTTGCTAGGGAGTGGGAGATCGTATTTTTCGAGGACCTTCGCTATACCGTAGGCAATACGTTCGCGGAGAATATACAAAGCAATCGCCTGTCGGCCTTCGGGAGTTTTGCGGAGTTCGTTTACGTCCTCTTTTTCGAGGAAATCCTTTTGAAATAAATCGTCAGGGTTCATTATCCAAGCTCCCCTTCAATGCCGATAGTGGCGATTACCTATTGAGCAACCCCTCCGCCTCTTCCACTGTAAACCCCAGCCTGAACAGTGTCGCGTTCGGGTCCTCTTGCCAGACCTCCTGAAATAGATGCCGCCTGATTACATTCCCCTCGGCATCCATCTCAGACCCGCCATCCCTCACACGTAGCAATGGCGGCCCATGTTGGCCTCCGTCGCCTTCGGGGAGTACCTCGGACGACACAATCCTGTAACGATCATCCAGAAGCCGGCGCAATGCGTCCCGCGTTACGTCCGGGAACGCAACCAGCCCATTTAGCACATCCTGCTTTGTGGCGAAGGTCTTTGGCTCGCCTACCATCTCAGCCTCCTATGTGAGCGTATAGTACCGGTCTATTTTGCGAATCGTAGCCAGAAACGGCGCCTCGTTCCCGTATTTCTCGAATTGATCGATCAATACATTCGATCCCGTGAAAAGCCGCCCGCTGCACTTACGACCATCAGCCTATTCCACCGCGACGTTCTGCGTTCTCCTTTTCACGTTCTTTGGCTCCGAGCGCAGCCACGAGCACCGAGGGCGGAACTCGTGTACCAACGATAGTAGTACGCACCACGGGACCGGGAGCCGCAACCCGAGCCATCGTACCAAGAGCCACCCGCCAGCAGCTTGATATCACCGTAGGTGCCCTGTCGATACAATGATCCCTTCGCTCCAGGCAGGTTATAATAGTCCCAAGCAGGAGCTACATCGCCGCTGGGCGGGCCGGATGTTGGGTCGCCATGAGCATGTGTATGGGATGCGGCTCCATCAAAACGATAGGACTGATCTAACAACCACTGCCATGATGCGCCACAGACCATTTCTATTCCCGAATGTGAAATCATCCGGCGTCCAGCCGTATCAAAGCCGGCGTCCATTACATTCAGATTCCATTTGTTTCCTAATGTGTGCCCAGTTGTGGCTCCAAAAGCCACGGTCAACCCATCTGCAATAACTATGGGGCCTGCAACAATCGGCACACCGGTCGTATAACTACCCCACGTCCCTCCAAGATTACGTTTGCGATGCTTAAACGTGTCTGGAGTCCCGGTTGCATCAATTTCCCCCTCATATTCCTGAGCACCTGTCACGTGACTCCATGCTGTTCGGTCCAGCGTCAGATCGTTGAGTCCGGCCCCGGTGAATACTTTTGTGCCGATTAAACCTGTCTTAACCGGATCTTGCGAACCATAGATATTTGTCTCTTCGTTCGATCCTGCCGCAACAACCTGAAACAGCCAGTCATTCAATAGCAGTTTGCCGACTGTAGCCAAATGATCCACGCATGTATTCCAGTCCACCGTATCCAGGATTGTGGCTGCAAATGCGCTAGCAGTGTTGGCTCCCGTTCCCGATGTCAGGTAAATATCTGTCCACCATCCAGGCGCCTTCAACGTCAGTCCCGCCCATCCCAGATGCACCATTCCCGCCGGGTTTGAGCAATCGGGGCGGAGAAGCAAATCCCAAATACTAGGCGGAATCAAATCCCCGGTGAGATAGCCTGACAAAGGATGCCCTGCAATTGTCCCTGCATTCAAACATAGCGCATGTCCACCGCCGATTTTCCGGGACGTATTCGCATTGTAACCAGCGGGAAACGAGGCATTCATACTGAATACAAAATCCGGAGCCAATTGACCCGCATGCTGGCACAGATAAAGAATCGGGTTCAGTCCCGCCCTTGTTGCCGCCGTTGCATACTGGCTATCATCCCAATTCGCCGCTACGTCTACGTCAATATTTGGGATGCTCGACCAGCGGAAAAATGACCCTCCGATTTTCAGACCGCCATCCGTGGGCGTCAGTAGCGAACGTCTGTCCGCAGGCAATACAATGGTCGGCGCTCCGAATGAGCCGGAAGCCGCGTAGTAGGTGGAATGGGCAAATGAATCAGAGCCCTGGTGAACATACCGCCCAGCAATCCCCAACAATCTTGTATTGCCTCCCGCGCCTGTATTAAGAACAAACGTACCGTCTCGTGTATATGATCCTGCTGAGGTCTCGGTTCGATACCAGGTCTCAGTCTCAACGACATAGCAGATATCATTATCCAGTCCGGTTGCGGCTTCGGCAGCGGCGACGATGAGATAGCGAATAGGTTGGCGTTCATCAGTTAGTTCACTTGCACTCTGCTTCACAAGTGGATCTTCTGCAGTGGGGGCGGCAGCAACAACGCCTGCAATCATGTCATGTGTAATTTTCTGAACATCGGCACCCTTGCGGCTTACTAAATTAATTGCCCCAGCCTCAACCTCGGGGCCAATCGAACCATCAATTCCCTCACCATAAACATCTAATGCTGAATGAACTGAGGATGCAGGTTGTGCCAAGAATCCTTTCGTCTCATCTGCGGCCTCGACTGCGTCTCCAACAATACTAGCAGCAGCAGCAGTTTGTGATGCCGTAACACTGTTAACGTCGATATCGCCGGTTTTACTGGCAACAGGTTTTCTATCCTCTCCATAATGCACAATTGATCCAGGATCAGCACTTTCGGGCAACGCATCAATAACCAATTCCCAATATGTCTCCCAACTTGCGCCATTAGGGGGTTGATTTGCAGCAGCAGAAATATGAGTTTCTTTACATTGATAGAGATCCCCACTCCATATACGTTGTTGCGGAGAGGTATAAGTTTCGCCCGTTGCTCCTTCTTGAAAACGACTTGCGCCCGAATTGCCGGGACTAATTTGCACTTTTGCCATTATAGCCCCCAGATATAGAGGTTGCCGCCGCCGCCATCATCTGTTGTAATTGTGTGCCACGTTCGGGGGGATTTGTTTTCGATTGTTAGGCCGGAGTTTGTCCCGATGATCCAGTAATTCGAGGTGTCATTGTTGGGAATAAGCTTTGCGGTAGCTCCGGAGTCATTGAATACGGTTATAACATCGTAAGGATAGACTTCAACCGCGGCCCCGCCCGGTACCGCGGCATAAAGAAGTTTTCCCGTAGTCTCATTCGCGATGTGGGAAATAAGGTCAAGTCCGCATTGATCTTGCAGATATTCCGAAAGTTCATAGGAAGCTCCGGCAGCGAAGGTTTTCGCACCGGGAGGTGTAATAGTGGCCGCGGTATTATTCTTGTATACGGGCATCTCGTCTCCTTATCAATTCAGTCCGGGAAAGCCGCTATAATTCGGCTCGTATCAAGTCCGGGGGGGGGGATTCCAATTGAATCCCGTATTTAATTATTACCCCCTTTAAACGCATTCGGGGGAAATGTCAAAGAAAAAGGTTGACTCATTATTTAGTATGTGCGTATCATGAACTATCAAGGTGCGTTCAATGTCAAGTATTGGTTACTATAAAGAGTCGGGTAACTGTCTAAGCGCGCATTATAATTACACTTTAGGCGCGCTGGATATTGCTCAATTGCACGGAACGAACTAGGACCAGACAGGGGGTAAAATGGGCAGCATCGAGAAAATCAAAGAAGCGATGAAGCGCGCGGGGTATATTTGGATCTCCCGGTATACGCGGAAAGGCCGCGGGGTCAATGGCTACTGGCGAAAATTGATCGAGAGGGGAAAGCCGCGGCTTGTACGGCCTTCTATCCTACAACCCTAAGTTGGTCGGTTATTATTCCTCAATTCCGATAACCCCGATTGTCCCGGTAACAAGTCCGGCATCGCCACCTGTCCTATAGCCATAGAAACGGTTTGAGATTATAGATGTTTTTGCCAGTGTCCAAGGAGTTGATCCTATATATTGGTCAGTTAAAAATCCTATGGCGTCCCCCACTCAGCAGAAACAACTAAAGCCCCCGAAGTAGTAACTAGCCTGTGTTGATAGGGATTCCCTGCCGTAAACCCACCTGTTTTGTCTAATGTCCACTTTGCATGAGTTTTACTACGGGCGTAACTTGTCAATCCTGTAACACTAACGCCCGTTCCTGCAACAGTTTGAGCGTCATAATCCGTAATAATCGTACCTTTAGCTGTAACGGTAGGGGCAATCCTCATGGTTGCCCTAAGAGGCAAATCAAAATTAGCGCCTCCCGTAGACGGAGCAAACCCGATACAAACATTAACTCCACCCGTATCCGCCCAGAATACCTGAAGATATCTATCACATAGCCTTTTCTCTGATGCCCAATGTCGATAAGCAAATGGGAGTTGAACCGCCCCTTCATTGAGCTGGACCCGCGAAAGATAGAAGTTGCGGCTACTCGCTGAAGCGAAATCAACCTGATTAGACGTTCCCATAAAATTACCAGCATTCCAGGTATCGCTTGTTGTCTGATTGTTAGCCCCGCATCGTAATGTAAACCTAATTTTTAGGCCCGCTAACTGATCATAGTTCCAGTTTGTATCACTTGCATAATCAAAAACAATAGTTATCGTTTTTTGTTCCCATGTATCGGCTTGATTTATCGTGTATTCTTTAATCTGTGTATAAGAATTAGTCCCCAGTTCGTCCGTACCCAATGCTCCTACAAAAGCAATACAAAAGGTCCCCGTTATCGAAGACTTAACCCAGAAACTTAACGTACAAGTCTTTCCTCGTAGCTTCTTCAGATCGCAGCCTTCAACCATATACCGAATATGAGTCTCATCAGTTGCCCCAAGAGTAGCATCAGCCCCAGTACAAGCAATTTTTAACGAATTTTTCGTATAGGTATCCGGCGTGTCCGTATCTGCTGAAATAGTCCATGTTGCCGTCCCCGCAGACTGCCCCCACACCCACCTATCAGCAACGATTTGATAATGGGCGCAATTAGCAAAAGAGGTTGCTAACTGCCAAATATCGAAATTCCCATTGATAATAACATTTCGATAAAGACCCTCTCCGCCGCCAATGTAAACCTGCTGACCATCTCCCCTAAAAAATTTAGTCGGATCATTAGACAGTTTGGGCATCAATCCGTGTTTATCCATAGAGGCATCTGCCGTCGTTACATCGGAGAGGCTAATCGCCCCCTCAGCTATAGCGGCTCCGTCACCCCCTATATGATCGTGATCGTCACCGTTTGTAACGCCCTTATCGACCCAGGCAGGGAAGCCTCCAGCCCATCCAAGGATCTTTGTTAAATCCGCGGGCTCTTCAAGGATAACGAGCGCCCCGGCTCCGTTGCGGTAGAACATATCGCCAGAAGCGCCGGTATAAAGCACTGGCGCAATATTCTGGATATTCGTAACATCGGTTGCGGATAGAGTAGAGGCCGCTAATTGATCATTGAGAGCGTCAAGAGGGACTTTCGCCGGGACTACCTCAGACACGCGAACTGTTGCGAGGTTGCTCGTCACGACCGACTCAGTAGTTACACAGGTCGTTAGCCCGGTCCCCGCGCTATATGACGAGCTATCGACGTAAGTCGGGTCAACCCCGTCAACGCCCTGGTAAAGCTTTAAAGCTGTCCCCGCCTCAAAATGCTCGGTATGATTTCCCGAGACGGTAAAACTATTCGCGGATACAAATATCGCTGCAATTGTCGCCATGTTAGAACCTCTTACTAATTACTCGGCCAATCTTCGGGCCATAATTCGGGCCAGCCCTCACCCCATAACGTTGACCAGCCAAGGGGCCATGCGCCGGGGGGCGTCTGGTTTTGAGGCGTTACAACAGAAATAATTATGAGTCCGTCAGCAAGCGTGCTCGGCAGTGATACCCTAAAATCAATGTCCGTCTCGGTTGCGGTTGCGAAATCACCCAAAAAGCAAAGAGGATTGCCAAGACCCATGATTTCCAGGTATTCACTGTCCGTCGCTCGTTTGGCTGAAATATATCCCTCGTAATCAGCGTTGCTTACGAGCAAAGCTACGCCAGTTAGATCCTCGCCCGCCTCAGTTACGAGCGTAAATGTCGCGTCAAAATTAGTCCCGGTAATATAAAACGGGAGATTTGCCGCGGCGGTTTGATATGTCCCTTGTTTCCAATACATTACTTTTTCTCGTGGATGTCAGGAGCGTTAATAAGGGGTTTGCCCGTTTCCGTCCTGGCGCTGATTATAGGATAGGCTTTGTTGCGAAAGCCTACGGCCAAGTTAGAGATCGAATCGGCAAGCTCGATGCCGTTGACCTGATAGGAGACAACGCCGTCCTGGTAAACAACTACGAAGGCTTGTTCAATCCCATTTTCGATTATCCTCAGTCGGATATTGATCTCCGCGTCCCCCTCGAAAACAACTAGGGCCTTGCTTTTGGTAAATTCTGCATTGACAGTCGGGAAATCGTTTGCCCGAAATGTGAGGGCTACTGAGGTCGTGCGGTTTGCAAAACTTGTATTGTCCACTATCAGAAGCGGCGGTTCTGCGTAGCTTGTTTTGACAACCTTCCCGTTTTCCCTTGTAATAACCTGATCCAGACGCAGAACGATCATGTCTGCCTTAATACGGATCACGCCGAGGCCCTGCGTATCAAACACAAAATCGCCGTCAATGAAACGATCAATCTCATCAATACGTTCCGATTCGATAGCCTGTAAGTGGGTAACAATCTCCGGCACTAGTTCGGCTCGCCGCTTTTTGTGTGCCTCAATTACCTGAAACGTTCGTTCGTCCATTATTAGCCCCGCCCGTTCCGTTCATCCATTGTGTGAGTAAACATTGTGACCCAGCCAGTTTTGTAAATACGGGGCGAAAACTCCTCAGAGATAGCCCGCTCCCTGCCTAACATAGCGTATACTGTCCGCTCAAGGCTAATACCACCGGGAGCGGTTGAGGCAATATTCCAACACAATTCAGTGTCGTTTAATTCTTCCCGACCAAACGTATTTTCGACACAACTCGCCGTATAGGGCACGAGAATACTTGTTAATTCTCGCCCGTCCCCCGAGAAATGACAGGAGATATCAGACCACGCATATTTTGTTCCATCGAGATTTAATCCGCTTTCCTGTTTACGCTCTCGTGACGCTATCATCAGAGGTACAACGCTACTTTCATCACAATGGCTCTGCATTCCCTCAAAGGCACAGACCTGCCCATCGTAGTCGCCCTGAACTCTCACAAATCGTCGGGTAAATGTCTCGCCTATCCGTCGCCATATATAATAGGGTTGAGAGCCGACGACTATAATACCCATCAAATCGCATGCCCCAGATGGGCTTATCCCTACACCGATAGGAATATCATCAACTATCGGGCCTGTCTCGGCAAACGACCCGAATTGAGTCCAGAAATTCGAGGCCGCAATCTTATCCCAAATCGGCCCCATAATATCGTTCGTGAAAACTTCCTGCATACCGTATTTAATCATATTATCAGGCAAAGGCTTTCCGTTTGGCCGGGATAAACATTGGGCGTCAAAAAGTCTATCATCAACAGTTATTTCCCCACCGCCAACACCGAGAATAGGCAACCGGGGGCTACCTTGGTGAATATGTAGCGAACTATATCCACCAATAACTAGCGCCTCTGCATCTTCCTGGGTAAGCCCCGCCGCGATTAAATGCGCTATTGCATCGTCTTTGCTCTCATCCCCTACAAGCGTTAGAGACTCAAGACCAGGATACGGGGACAGAAAATAAGGCGGCGTAGGCGCTCGATCCTCTGGCGGTTCAAAATCAAAATTTACCGGGAGCCTATCCCACCAAAGGCCGATATGGTGCGTATAATGAGTCGTGCCTTGGCTTGTAATCTCATAAGCACGCGAAAGCGCCTCTGATAACAACGAATCATTCACCCCTGTACAACAACCTGCATTTTCATACGGTGGGGGACTACCGCAATATATGGTCGGCTCGCACGGACAACCTAACCCCGAATAGGACCAGGGGCGTCGATCTAATGAAAAGAGCGCGGGGTCGCCTCCATTAACTGAACAGTTCCACTCTTCACATTCCAGCATAAAACCAGTCCGCAAGCAGGCTATTGGACTTCCTAAATCTCCAGGAGGCGGGGTATCGGGGTAGCAGCGTGAAGGGTCCTCTGTATAATCCCAAGTCAAGACCTGAACCATATCATCAGGCCAGTCACGAGTTGAAACCAGTAGAGTGTGGACTTCCATCGTTTGCGGATCTGTCGTTGCAATCGGCTCCATTAAACGACAATAATAAGCCCATTGGCGAGGTATCAAAAAAACCTTGATCTTGCCTCCAGCTATCGGGTTGAGGAATCTTCCGCTAACCTCGTCCGCGCTATAAGACGGTTCTCGTGTAACTTTAAAATTATCGCTATCCGTCGTGTCGAACCAACAAAAACAAATTCCGTCCGGTTGCAAAAAATCATAAGAGTATTTGGGCTGTGTTCCGCCGACTTCAAGATCCCAGTAGTGACCGAAGGTCTTTGTCCCGACTTCTGAGACCTTGACCCCATAAGCCGCGGGTAAAAGCCCCCCGAATTTCTCTTGAAAGCCTTGAGCCCCATTGCCGTCCACAATAGATGCTTGCCCCTTTTTGAGCGCATCAGCTATAAGGTCCGGGCTCACATCGCCCTTAGTTCCAACGCCAGTTTTGATTTCACAGCGTAGATTTAGCGTCCCCGCGCCCTGTCCTGAGAATCGTTTGTCCGCGTCTCTATTGGCCTGTTCGACGGTTTGAAGCGGCTTGCGATCCCACCTATCTACATTACTAGGGTCATATTGAGTTGAAAGAACTGAAGGTGGAACCGCCGCGGCGTTGCCCTCATGTTTTGTTGTAACCTTAACGGGTGTCTGTGCGTGACAGTAACAGGAGTCGCCAAACTGAAAATTGATCGAGCCCTTGTTGCTTATATTCTCAGACCAGCCCGAAATTTCCGGCCATGTTCGGATCTTCGTTATATTCTGCGGGAGAGTATCGTCAACCGTAACCGTAGTCCGGTTTGTGACTGCGCTATATATAGAATCCAGGATCGTGAAGCCCGTTGTTTTCTCTGTTGCGTCCGCTGTATAATAGATTTTGCAGGGCTGCGTTGTGATGATTTCAGCGGTCTGATCCCCGGCCACATATAACTGAATATCGCCTAATCGCGTAGGGGTATGGTCAACAGCCGCGGTCCCGCCATCGTAAAACTCAAATTTCAGATTCCCAAAAAGGGGCTCCTCCTCGCCCAGCATTGTCGGCCAAACTTCGGGCCTTGTTTGTGGGGCAGAAGCCTTTTTGCCACTTGGCGGAACTATGATTTCAATGTTGAGCTTCATTCGGCGGCTTCGTTTCCCGATACATGTAATTGCTGGTAAATTTGAACGATAGCTGGATTTTCTATTAGGAATTGATGAACAAATAGTGAACCCCAGCGCGACTGCTCTTCGCTTACATCCCCCAAGAAATCGTTCTGTGCAATATGGAGGGCTTCATGCCACAACGTTTTGAGAGTCAAGGCAACGTCAAGGCATTCATCAATATAAACCTTGCCCGCTCGGATATCGCAGAGGCCAAGCGTACCTTCCGATTTAGAAAGTTCGGGCAAATCGTCAACGGTAAAGGGGCGACCCCCGCAAAAGATTGTATCGGGGAAACTAATCTCTTGTTTCGTTGGCTCTGGTATATTTTCCCGTTTAGGCTTTGTCATGCCCCTGCCCTCCCCTTCCGTTTCTCTCGTTTTTCGGTTTGCTCCTCGCGGATCTCCTCTTCCCTATTGGGCCTTAGCGCTATCCAAAATTCAAAATTGCGCTTGTCAATCAGGTAAGGGTATCCGTCGATTACCATTACGAAGCCCGCGTTCCATTTCGGATGCCCGGTTTTTCTCTCTTGTTTATAAAGGGTCCGCTCTACGTCCCTACAATGGCCAGTCTCGATCAACCAATACTGCCCAGAACGGTCCCATCCGAAACAGAGGCGATGCGTATGAGCGCAGGCTAAATGACAATGCTCCGCCTGAATATGTTTGAGGGGGACGGATAGAGGAATGATCGAGTATTCCTTCTGGTGCATGAAATTGATTTTTTCACCGCCTGAATAGAGATATCCATCCGAATATTGCGAAAACTCTACGTTGTAGATTTCCGAGAGTTGTTGCCCGAAGGAAATTTGCCCCTCTGTTGCGTGTTGCAAACGGCGCTCGTGGTTACCGTTTACCATGTGAATCTTCTCAAAATACTTTAAGAAAACTTTAAGCGCCTCTTTAGTCGCGGAGATTTCATCATCGTAGGTTCGGCGCTTAGGATGGTCTCGCATCCATTTTGAAAACGCATCCATCGCGGCAAAATCACCGTTAATAATCAACTCTGGTAACTCCCAGTGTCGGGCAATAGAAAGCGCCATATCGAAAATCTCAGCGTCATGGTCCGGTATTTCGGCATCTCCAAGGATCAATACGCGGTCCGCGTGAATTTGCATCTTTTTGTCATATCTAGGACCGCTTGCAAGAGGGAATAGACCGTCCCCCACCTCGAAGCCATGATCTCTGAGATAGTGTTTATAGCGCCTTATCGGGCGCTCACTACGGTTGTATTTCGCCGCAAGCTGAAACGTTTGAAACTTAAACGTATCCTCAAGGAACTCCGCTTGATTAATGTCATTGGGCCAGCTTGCTACTGTCCTGTCTGGAGTCAAAATATCTCCTATTCGCTAACCACAGTTACCCCGTTGTCGGCCATAAGCGCGCTAATTGTGTCGTAAAAACCTGCATTCGGGCCAGTAGAGGCGAGGATGTAGGACCCTGGATTCGCGGGGTCCTCAATATAAAGGCCGTCGGGATGATCTTCCACATAGACCGCGGGGGGGCCGGGGTCCGTTTGAGTATATCTAGGCAATTCGTATTGACCGCGAAGGGCCTGGACCTTCCAGTCAAGAGCATCGGATAGGCTTATATCGGCAATGCGGAAATTCCCTTGTATTGCAGCGCAATATTCAACGCTCGTATTTGTTCCTATAGCTCGAAGGCTAAAAACATGAAGGCCCAAATCAGAGCTTGTATCAGCCGCGGGGTTAATACGAAGGCGAAAAGAGACCTCAGCGGCATTCAAGACCGTCCCCGCGGCCTGTCCAGCCTGAGTCAAGACAAGCGTAACAGGACCGCTCGCAAAATCTCCGGTGAGGCTTGCCAGTTCAACGTTATCGCCGCCCGGTGTGACGTAGATTTGAGCCGTGTCGCTTTCCGCGAGGTTTGCTGAAAGGGTAAATGTCCCGCTCTGGTATTTGTCCCCCTCTACGAAACTATAAACAGTAGCGCCGTCACACTGTAACCCGACACCTTCCGGGATAATAGAATCCGCGGCAACGTCGAGAATTGAAACGGTCTCGCCAGTAATAAGGATATCAACCGTCGGCGGGCTCCCCGCTGCGTAATTGTCAAACGTAATCGTCGCGCCCGTCGAATCACTATCAGGCGTCGGGTTCATAAGGCCGGTCTGGTAAAACGAGGCGAAGGGGCGGTTCTCTCCCGTATCCCCGTTTACTAGAATAATTGCATTCGTAGCGACAAGAGAACAACCCGTTAAAGTAAGTCCTGAATTGTTCTGAACCTTGAACGTTCGCGGCGAATCGTAGTTGCCCGGAATCCTTTGGCTATACGATAACGCCCTGACATAATTTCGCCCATCTCTAAGGCAACCGACAGCAACCACAAATTCATCCCCCGCTTGCGTCCATTGCCCAAATACGAAGGACCAGCCCGGTAATATATTGTAATTTGCAGTCACCCCGTCCACGACTACGGTAAACGGCCCGTTATCTATGACCCATTGAATCCAGGGATTAAGCGTGCTCTCTGGCTTGTTGGCCCCCGCAAGTTCATAAATAGTCACTGACGTAGCTGTAGAAAACTGAACAACATAAAGCCCCGCGGGGCATTCGGAGATCCGCGTTGAATAGAGTACCGGAGCGCCCGTTGTTTGATAAACGATTCCCTGGATATCGGTATCAACCGATTCGTATGGATAGAGAAAATTCCAATTCATTAGAAACGGGTCCTCACCGTCAAAGTCTGTTCGTAACTCAGTTCAACCCCGTTCCCCTCCCCGCTAATTTGAAAGGTCTCATGGACGGACTTGAGGATATAATCGGCCTCTGGGATAGTCCGCTCCTCGCCATTAATAGCGCGGGTAAAAGCGCCCAGCCTGATCTTGTGATTCACGCTCTGAAACGGGATATAGACGGGACTTTTGATCGTAATCGTGACATTGTTGATGTTCTTGCGAGCAAATACGCGGTCTGCTATCTGCTCGGCAAGCGTATCATTGTCAATATCGTCATGGTGAACTGTCCGCGGGGGATGATAACAGGGTCCGTAGCCTCCGATCATTTTCCCGGCCCCGTCCTTGAACTCGGCCCGGAAAGTAATTTCATCCTTGCTCGGCTCCAGTTCCTTGCGTTGCGGATTTTCGAGGATCTGCGTTTGGCACCTGAATTTGTCGGGTACAAGAGCATGATCGAAGTCGCGCTTGACCATGATATCTTCATATTCCCGCTGAATATCAGTTGATCGTATGTGGGAAAGGACCATGACTACATCCTGAGTCGTGGTCGGGTTGGGATCTATAATGGTCCCTTCGTAATCCTGCCTAACAACATCAGCCATCGGATAGGGATCAATCCTGTACGGCCCGCCAGGAGTTGTATTATCCCACTGGAATAGGTAAACCTCTTCAAGTAGTTCCGTTGTCTGGCTTTGATTTAAGGGGCGAATGAATTGATCCTGGATAGTCGTTTTAGTCCGCAGTTTTTGGAGGCTTTTTACCGCGGTCCCCGGCATATTGGTATACAGATATTCTTCCTCGATGGTCGCCACTGGTTTGAGACCCGCTGAGTATTTGTGCTTTACAACTGTCTTGCCTACCATTACGTCATCGACGTTGAGAAACTGTGTTTCATCCTCAACAGGAACGAATTTTTCAGGCTCGGTTAGGCTTGGTTTGTACCTATGGACACGCATAATGTGGACCTTAGTTTTGATCCGATTATTACCTACCGAGACCTGCTGGCCGGGAATACCGAACGTGATAGAGGTGGCTCCCGCAGTTGAATATCGAGTTATTTTGTTGTCAACGTCAACAGAAGCCGTTATTTCATCCGTCCACGCAAGGGGCACAATTGGAATCTCAACAGGAGTATAGTCAACTTGCTCGGTATGTAGCGTCGTATTTGTGCTCTTGCGCCCCGTCACTATCACGTGGTCAACGATCTCCCGGCCTTGGCTATACATAGTCTCTTCGCTGGAAGAGGTTGAAACTATGGCAGGGTTGTCAATTTTGATGATTTGCATGCCCGGAATGTCAGTTCCGCTCATGATGTCACTGACAACAATCGTTGACGTGGAGCCTATTACCTCAACATCCGGCCCCCAGATAGAAAATATCGAAGTAATCGCTTCGCCCCATTTTGTACCGACCGGAACCGTGTAAGTGTCTAGCAAAGAAATGTCAGGAGTATTGACAGAGAGGTTGTATCCAATCAGACCCGCCAAATACCGACCTATGCCGTGGTGTGTCGTGGGGCCGATGATACAAACGAAGTCCGCGGCCTCGCTGCCAGGGACCCCCTTGACTTCCTTGCCCGGTAAACGGGGATGGAAATAACGATAGCCCGCGTGTGCCGCGTCATGGCCGTAGACAAGCATATTCTCAAACAGAGTTAGCTTTGGCCATATAGAAGCCATCCATGTGGGATTCACGAAAACAAGCGTCTTCGGAATGCAATACTCACGAAGGTCTGAAATGCCGCCCGTCGAAGCAGAGCCGGAGACCCTACGGGTTGAAACGTCAATACCGTCCTCGCCGCTGATGTTCTCCGCGGGGCAACTATCAACCCTCGTCCATTCGGCCCCCGCGAAGCCCATCTTAATTGTCCAGAGGTCAGAAGCCGACAGGTTGATCAATTCAGGAAGCTCGACCTCCCAAGCCCACGAAATTTTAGAAGCCTCGCGAGAGAGTGTAATTGACGTATAATTAACAGCCGTTCCATTGCGTAGGACGGTTGCGGTAAGACCGGGTAATACTGACATGCTAATTAAGCCTCAATTACGAAATTCAGCTCGCCGTCGTAAATATCAGTCGGGTAGCCCTCAACCTGATCGTGGACAATTGCTTCGCCCCATTCAGAATGCTTCACGTTAGTCACGGCGTTTTCACCGGGTACGAATCGAATCGTTACTGTGCTCCCGGTATCCTCAAGATCCGCGGTGAAAGCGTTGCCCGACGCGGCCAATTCTTTCAGCCGGTCAACGTCGGACATAGGAACCCACGTAAACAGGGCCTTGTGCTCGATATACGCTTGACTTGTACTCACGCCCCGTTGCTGAACGAGATTACCTGAGCGGGTGCGGATATTCTTACCGAGACTCACTCGATTGGGCTTTGTGACCCACTGCAAAGGGTCATCAAAATTTACGTCTCCAATATATGCGCTCATGGATTAGCTCCACGCATCGACTGTGCTACGCTGGTCATTAAGGGTGACTTTGACTTTGATCTCTTTCGGCAACGCTTCTGCCGCGGCTAGGCTTTTCTCGGCAGCCTTAGTAAACTGATTTCCAGCATTCTCGAATTTACCAAAATCCGGCCCTTCCATTGTCCCGCCGCCCGCGAGTGCAAGTGCGGCCTCGCCATCCCGGAATGGTGCGATAGCGTTTTGAATCGAAGAAAGGGCCTTCTGTGCAATGTCGGAAATATTCACGCCTAAGTTGCCAATAAAATCCGCGGCAATCTCAGGAATGCCGGGAGCGGAAAGAGCGGCGGGTTCGGGGCCGACCTTGCCGAAAGCCGCCTGTGTCCCGCCTAAATAATCTTCGATCTCTTTTGCCTTCTTCTCTACTCGCATCGCCATACCGTTGACGTTTGCATGTAGGGCCGAAAGAGCTACCTCAAACGGAGAAATGTAATTTTCTGGTACGGTAGGTTTGGGTAACTCAGCAACGGCAGCCCCACCACCTCGAAAACTCGCCAACCATTCTTGATTGCGCTGCTCAGAAAGTGCCTCCGCTGAACCCGCTGGAGCACTCGATACTTCCCCACCGGCAGGGGCCATGCCACGCTTTTCCGCTTCCGGAGTGCCTGGTTTGTATAATGCCAGTTCCCCTTGCAATGCCACCGTATTCCTATCGAGCGCGGCAATATTCGCTTGTATCGCGGCCTTTTGGGAATCAAGAACCGTCTGAACCAACTGACCCGATGATTGAATGCCTTCCGTAGCTTTCTCATTAATCCCCTTCGCGTCAGCTACCTGGTTAGCATTAACTTTTAAAAGAGCGTCCCCAGCCTCTTTAACAAGCCCCGCGGCCTGAACGCGAGCCGCTGATTTCATGCCTTCGGGGGCGGAGGTAGCAAGGCTCGTTCCTGCGCTAACGGCTTGTTTAAGTATTGCCTCTGCTTCCTTAGTTCGTCCCTCAGAGGCAAGGGCCTGCCCACGTTGAATAAGGACTTGAACGTCTTGAATTTCGGCTCGCCACTTGGCAACTCCGGTCAATCCAGAGGTCGCTATTTTGCGTTGTGCGTCGGCTACCAATTCAGCGTTTGTTTTGAGATTTTGCTGTAACTGGTCAACGCTCTGGCCGAGAGCCGCGTATGCAGATTGAGCCTGCTTCGCTAATTCAAGCGCCCGTTCGGGCATAGTAGGCATAAGGGAAACAGCTTCTTTGAGCTTGTTCCCCGCGTCGGCAAGGTTGATCTTGAGCTTATCGTATTCGGAAGAGGCGGCAAGAGTAACTTGCTTTAAGGCGTCCTGCGTTGCGGCCCGTTCGGTTGTGGCTTGAGCTTCAAGTTTTCTAATATCCTCAATAGCCTTTTGCCGTGCCGCGAATTGCGTACCAAGCTCAGAAAGTAACTCAGAAGTATATTTCTTTTCCGCCTCGATCTTTTCTTCGGTATATCGTTGCGTCTCTTTTCGTTCGGCCTCTCCTCGTTTGTCTGGTTGGCTAATAAGAGCGTTTTGAGCTACCATCGCAGCGTGAGCGGATTCTCGTATCGCGTTAGCCTGTGCATAAGACTGTTGCAATATCGCCGTACGGGCCGCGGATGCTTGCGCCTCAGCATCGGCCTGTCGTTGTTTGGCTATAATTTCAGACTGAGTTGACTCGGTTATGGCGATTTTTTGTTGATCACGAAAGGCTTTATCTAAGCCCTTTACGCGTTCATAATAAGCCTCGTTTTCTTTCAGGAGAATATCCTGCGTCTTTTTAATCTCGTCAGGGGTAATGCCGAACGGGCCGCTAGTTCCGCCAAGGGCCGGGGATGTCGATTTAGCACTGCCCGTTGTGCCTGTGGTTGGTTTAGTCGAGGTCCCGGCTGGTCCACTTACCGCTCCGGTCCCTTTACCATAGATCAATTTCTCTCCAAATATTAACGAGAGTAGCCATTTAAAGCCGGAAATTCGAGCAAGCCAATCAACCCATTCGGCAGTTTTCTCAACTAGAATAGCCATGCCGATTGCGCTCAGGGCTGTAGCCCTTGCAAGACCTTCTATTTGATTAGCAATTGTCTTGACAGCCTCAAGATTTTCTGGTTTTTGTAACCAATCGTTAAAAATCACTGCTACGCCGCTAATATATTCTATAATTTGGGTCGTACCTTTTGCGATAGCTTCTGCCAATATTCGAATCGTATTAATAAGAGGATCAAAATCGCCCGCGTCAATAGCCTCTTCCATAACCTGGGATATAGTCCGGAAACGCTCAATAATAGGATCTAATATACCCCCTAAACCACTCGTTTGAATTCTTCCAATGGATTCAAGAATATCGTTTAACGCGTTAGAGAGTTGCGCCCATTGCTGCCCCCCCCACGTCCCGGCCATAACTGCGGCTTGGCCTGATACCTGCTTATTTATCTCCTCAAGAATCATGCTAAAATTCTGAGATTTCTTGGCAACCTCGCCGATTGTAATGCCTTGCCGTTGTAAGGCACCAACCATCCCCATAGAGGCACGGCCAATATTCAAGGCAGCGTGCTCAATAGAGGTTCCGGAAAAGGCCGCAAAATCTACCATCGTTTGCATCGCTTTAGGAAATTCCTCTGCCGTAATAGCGGGGAATGTCCCCAGCATTTTCGCGCCCTGCAAAATGGCTTCATCCGCGAATTTACTAACGTTCTGCAATTCAGAGGCGAGTTTTTTGATATCCTCAACTGGCGAAGTACGGCCCATTGAAGTCCAAACGGCCTGGAGTTGTAAGTTAGCCTGGTTCTGTTCAGACCACGCTCGGCGGCCATCCGCTAACGTAGTAATTACTCGATTAACGGCAGCTTCAACGGTATTGAGGACTACTGAAAACGAAGCATAA
>SCLI03000142.1_pt1 | contig 27235 bp, 32 predicted proteins | sample 7268041 | NCBI WGS metagenome assembly SCLI03 (sample SAMN10721081, study PRJNA514188) | viral metagenome | isolation source: depth-stratified mine tailings core A | place: China: Fankou Pb/Zn Mine tailings | collected 2017-10 | reverse complement strand
TGAGCGACGTGGCGTGGAAATGGACGACACGGCGCGAAGAAGCGGCACTCATGGCTGCTGAAGGGCGACTCCCACTGGAGGGGATTGGGACCACAGTCGGTGTAGGTCGCAGCACGATCTATCGCTGGGCTGCCAATCCTGAGTTCCAGCGGCGTGTCGATGAGCTGGTCGCTGAGGCCCGCAAGGCGGCGCGCCGTGCCGCGGAGCGCACCGCCATCGCCCAGGTCGAGCAGCGTGTTGTAGCGCAGCAGGACCGCTGGGAGCGCATGCGCCGCATCATCGAGGAGCGCGCTGCTGATCCCGAGATGGCCGAGGTGCCAGGTGGCAAGACGGGATTGCTCGTGCGGCAGCGCAAGCAGCTCGGCGCCGGCCCCAATGCGCAGATCGTTGATGAGTACGTGCTCGATGCCGCTCTCCTGCGCGAGGCACGCGAGCACGAGCGGCAGGCGGCACAGGAAATTGGGCAGTGGGCAGAGCGGTACGAGGTCAGTGGACCGAATGGGGAAGCCATCTCGCACACTGTGGAGCACAAGGGGACGTTCGACTTTGACGAATTCCGTGCTGCCTTCCTCGCATTCGCTGCCGGATTACGCAGCGGCGTTGGTGGAGAGAACGCTCTGCTCGCCTTGGATTCCGCACACGCCGACGGTGCAGCAGGCGCTCTTCCTGAGCCTGCCGGTGACTGAAGTGCTCTACGGCGGGGCGGCCGGTGGCGGAAAGTCGGAGGCACTGTTGATGGCAGCGCTGCAGCTCGTGGATGTGCCGGGGTATGCGGCGCTCATCCTGCGGCGCAGCTACGCGGACCTGGCACTGCCGGGGGCGATCATGGATCGCTCCAAGGAGTGGCTCCGCGGGACGGCGTCCCGCTGGAATGAACAGACGAAGACGTGGACGTTCCCCAGTGGGGCGACGCTCTCCTTCGGCTACTTGGAGACGGAGCAGGACAAGTACCGCTACCAGGGAGCGGAGTTCCAAACGTGCGCCTTCGATGAGCTGACGCAGTTCAGTGAGACGCAGTACCGCTATCTCTTCAGCCGCTTGCGCAAACTGCGCGGCAGCAACTTGCCGCTGCGGATGCGGGCGGCGTCGAACCCGGGCGGCGTGGGGCACGAGTGGGTGCGGCAGCGTTTCCTGATAGAGCGGCATGCGGAGCGGCTGTTCGTGCCGGCGCGGCTGGAGGATAACCCGCATCTCGACCGGGCGGCCTACGAGGCAGCGCTGGCGCAGCTCGATCAGCACACACGCCGGCAGTTGCGAGAGGGCGACTGGTTCGCTCAGCCCGCGGGGACGCTCTTCCAGCGGCAGTGGTTCGCGATGGTGGATGCAGTCCCAGCCGGGGCACGGCGCGTGCGCTACTGGGACCTGGCAGCGACGGCAGTGCGCTCTGGGGACCATCGCCGTGGCAGTGACCCGGACTGGACGGTCGGTGCGCTCGTCGTGCAGCAGGATGGCCGCTACTGGGTGGGCGATCTGCAGCGACTGCGGGCGGGGCCGCGGGACGTGGAGCAGCGCATCCGGCAGACGGCGGCGCTCGACGGCGTGGAGACGGAGGTCTGGATGGAGCAGGAGCCGGGATCGGCGGGGGTGGCGCTGATCGACCACTACGCGCGGGAGGTGCTGCCGGGCTATGCCTTTCACGGGCGCCGGACGACGGGGGACAAACAGGCGCGGGCACTGCCGGTGAGTGCGGCGGCGGAAGCGGGCAACGTGCTGCTCGTGCGAGGGCCGTGGATCGGCGCCTTCCTCGATGAGGTGGAGGTGTTCCCGGGTGGGGCGCACGACGACCAGGTCGACGCCGTCTGCGGGGCTATCGAGGTGCTTGCCCAGCGCGGCGGCGTGACGGAGTTCCTGGCAGCGTTCGGGAAGGGAATGGCGCATGGATCTTGACCCCTTGGCGTGGCTGCGGGAGAAGCTCGCTGCTGGTTCGTCGATCGCCAAAGCAGGTGTGCCCGACCGGGGCACGCTGCCATCCGGCGCGACTGTCCAGCCACTGGACCACGAGGTGGCACGGCTGAACGCGCGGCAGGACCGGTCCGGGGTGCAGTTCGGTCCGGGCGACGCCCCGGCAGCGGCGCCGCTCGATGACTCGGGACAGCCCCGCTCCTGGCAGTATCGAGTCGGGTGGAACATCCCGAGCCAGCCCGGCGAAGGACGGCCGCTGCCGTACCAGGTGCTGCGGGATCTGGCGCGCAGCTACGATCTGCTCTACAAGTGCATCGTGATTCGGGCGGACGAGGTCTGCGCACTGCGGTTCGACGTCATCGCTCGGGACAGCGACCGACGGCGGGCGCGGCAGGTGGTGGAGGAGCAGCAGGACAGAATCACTGCCATCCGGGCCTTCTTCGCGAAGCCCTGCCCGGGCTACACGTGGCAGTCCTGGCTGCGCAAGCTCCTCGAGGACCACTTCGTCCTCGATGCGGTGGCAATCTATAAGTGGCGGACCCTCGGTGGCAAGCTCTACGCCCTGCGGTTGCTCGACGGGGCGACGGTCAAGCCACTGATCACCGTGCAGGGAGATGTCCCGCAGCCGCCGCTGGCCGCCTACCAGCAGTACCTCTACGGGGTGGCGCGGGACTCGTTCACGACGGATGAGCTCATCTATGCGGTGAAGAACCGGCGCAACGACTCACCGTATGGCTTCTCGGCGGTGGAGCAGTGCATGTGGCACGTGAATCTGGCGCTGCGCTTCGGGCGGAGTACCCTGGACTTCTACACCGACGGGACGCTGCCGGAGGGGGTGGCGATCGCGCCGCCGGACACGAGCCGGGCCGAGCTGGCCCAGCTGCGGGAGTGGTGGGATGGCGTCATGCAGGGCGACTCCCGGGCACTGCACAAGCTCCAGTGGGTGCCGGCGGGAACGGCCTTCCACCTCTTCAAGCCCTGGGCCTTCGACGAGAGCTTCGCTCGCTGGCTGGTGAGCGTCACTTGCGCGGCGATGGACGTGACACCCCAGGAGCTGGGCTTCGAGCCCCAGCACGGCGGTCTGGGCGGCAAGGGGTTCGCAGAAGAACAGAGCATCGTGCTGCGGCGCAAGAGCATCGAGCCGCTGACGCGCTGGCTCTGCGACGAGATCTTGAATCCCATCATCTGGGAAGATCTCGACACCCCCGACCTCGAGGCGTCGTTCTCTGACCCGCAGGACGAAGAGGACGTACTGCAGACGGCGCAGGCGCGCGACCTCGACGTACGTAATGGGACGCTGGCGATCGACCAGGTGGTGGAGGAGGCAGGCGGCACACCGCCGGGCATCGGCCGGCTACTCGTGGTTGGCAACCAGGTGCTCGGTGAGCCGGACCTCGTCACGATCAGCAAGGTGGGTTATGCCGCCTGGCAGGCGGAGAATCAGACTGGACGGCAGGAGGTCGCGCTGGCGCGCGGCGTGGATATCCGCCAGCAGGAACGGCAGGCGGCAGAGGAGAGAGAGGGGAGAGACAGTGTCTCCCGACACCGAATCAGGGGTGATGGCGTAGGCGAGCAGCATACGCTGGGAGCGAGGCAAGGGAGTGGGAATGGACGTGAGCAGGGTCGAGGAACGCCCCGGAGAGGTCCAGCGGAGCATCGGGCGCATGGAGGGGACGCTGCAGGCGCTGGACCGGCGGCTGGATGATGGTGTTGGCGGCATCGAACGCCGGCTGGATGAGGTGCTGGTGGTGCTGCAGGAGATGAACAGCCGGGTGACGCGGACGGCTGGGCGCGTGGACCGGCTGGAACACTCGGTGGCGGTGCTGCGAGAGTGGCGTGAGGGGGAGCAGACGGCCCGGCAGTCACTGCGACAGCGGTCGCTGACGCGGCGGGATGCGCTGTGGCTGGCGCTGATGACAGGGGCGTGGACGGCGCTGCTGCAGGGGGCTGGGCACGTGGTGCAGCAAGTGGGGGGACGATGAGGAGGGTGGCGCGGGTGGTGTAGATGGCTGGACCGGCGCCTGGCGCGGGGCGCGATGGCTTCGCTGAGAAAGCCGGCGCTGCAGCGCGTTGGAGAGGACGAGAGTGTGCGACGGAGCGCTCTGGGGCTGCACGTCATCCAGCCCTCAGTGGCAGTTGATGCGGTGATTCGAGCGGCGCCGTGGGCGGCGGTGAAATCCCTCGCTTCCCCCTCCGGAGGAGCCCCCGGCGCACCGCTGGCAACGGCGGCAGCCGCAGGCATTCCGATCCGCATCTTGCGGCTCTTCGGCATCGAGCAGATGGGGAGCAGCGCTGCAGTGCAGCGCTGGCTCCAGCAGGACTTGACGCACGCCAGCCATCTCCAGCTCTGCTGTGAGTCGGATCGTGGCGACGATCCGGTGTGGCAGGGAGAGGTGATCGCTGGATTGCGCGCGGGCGGGTACGGTGGCCGGTACCTGGTCGGGAACTTCCCAACGGGCAATCCGGCGCAGGTTGTCACCACGCCACGGGGGCCACACTTTCCCCAGCTTGAGCCGCTCTATCCACTACTGCAACAATCAGGTGTCGACCTCGGCCTCGACGAGTACACCGGCATTTTGGAGACCGATCCTCGCTGGTCTCAATGGGCGCCGTGGACGGTACAGCGTCACCGCGTGATCCTGGAGGATCTCGGCCGCCAGGGGATCAGCCCGGATGTGTACATCCTGGAGAGCGGCGGCGACAACGTGCCGCCGGAGATGCACGGTGGCGGATGGCAGGCGCGCGGCTGGAGATCCTCCGAGTACGTGGCGCTGCTCAGGGGCATCGACCGGCAGGACCAGCAGGACAGCGCGGTGCAGTGCCGCTGCCTCTTCACATTGGGGGCGACACCGGATTGGGCGAGCTACGAGATTGCCCCCATCGTGGGGCAACTGGCAATGGACGTGAAAGGAGCAGGCGCCGAGGTGGCGGCACAGATGGACTATGCAGGGGCGATCTGGGCGCCGTCGCCGAACTTCTGGGCAGGACGGCAGGGGCAGGCGATCACGGCGATCGTGCTGCACGGGACGGCGGGACCAAACGCCGTTGCCTGGTTCGCCGATCCCAAGTCACAGGTAAGCGCGCACTACGTCGTGCACGAGGATGGCACGGTGACGCAGTGCGTGCGGGAGGTGGACAGCGCCTGGCACGCGGGCGTCGTGACGCCGAATTCGGTGTATGCCTCCCGGCCAAATCCCAATCTGTGGTCAATTGGCGTTGAGCACGTGCGCAATCAGACGAATAGCTCGCCGCTGACGGCTGCCCAGATTGCGGCGAGCCTCGCGCTGTGCCGGGGCATCCTCCAGCGGCATCCGGCGATCACGGCATTCATCCCCCACGATGCCATCGACGTCGGGCGCGTGTGCCCAGGACCAGGCTTTCCACTCGGCGAGTGGCAGGCACTTCTGGCGCGCCCTGCCCCGGCAGCTTCGCCGGCGACGACGCCAGCAGCCATGGGCACAGAAGAACAGGCAGCGTGGAGCTACTACACGCAGCTCGGTCACCAGGTCGATCGCCAGCACGCCATCTGGACGGCGTGCCTGTTGCCGCTCTACACCTACGCGGCCCAGCTCAAGGAGCAGGCGAACGCGCTCGCGGACCTCGTCATGCCGGGGCCGCTGGTGAGCGGAGAGGAGGGTGCCATGTGGGGCGGCAGCCGTCCGGCGGCGGTGGTGCGGCTCTCGAACCGGGTGGTGGGGGTGTACCAGGCCGACGACGGCACCTGGCGGCCGTACCAGGCCGAGAGGTGAAGTTGAAGGATTCTCACGAAGGCGAAGGATTTCCACGAAGGCGGAAGGCAATGAAGCAACAGTGGGTAGCGTATCTAGAGGCGCTGGGGGCGGGCGCGGTGGTGGCGGGCTTGCAGGCGGCCTACCAGGCGGTGCAGCAGCAAGGGCACACGGTAGATTGGCAGCCGGTGCTGGCGGCATGGCTGGTGGGGGCAATGGGCTATCTCCTGGCGGCGCTGCGCTGGTTGCAGACGCCGGTGCCGGAACCGCCGGAGATGACGGCGTGGAAATCATCCTTCCTGCACGGTGGTAACCCCGTGCAGGAAGCTCCGGTGGCAGTGCCGCCAAAGGCACAGGTACCGCCAGCAGATGTAGCGAAGTAGGGAAATAAACCGTGGACGGATTCGCGACGGTCTACGTTCCGTTCCTGGCGAAGGGTGACGACAGCGAGCGCACGGTCGAGGGGTACGTGTCGTCGCCTCAGGTGGATGTCAATGACCAGATCGTCGATCAGGACTGGCTGGCGGCACAACTGCCGCCCTGGCTGGCGAACTGGGGCAACGTGCGCGAGCAGCACGATCCCCACAAGGCCGTCGGCAAGGCGCAGGCCGTCGATCTGACGGCGCAGCCGGGGCCGCTGCTGCGGGCGAAGATCATCGATGACGCTGCCTGGCAGAAGGTGAAGGCAGGCATCTACAACGGCTTCTCGATCGGCATCACGGGACCACGGATCGTCAGCGACAAGGCGGCGCGCAATGGACGGATCGTCGGTGGGGAGCTGATCGAGGTGAGCATCGTCGACCGGCCAGCGAACGACGCCGCCCGCTTCACCTTGGTGAAGGCGCTCGGCGGCAATGAATGGCAAGACCGGCAGACGGGGGCAGTCATAGCGCAGGCCAAGTGCGCGCTGCCAGGGTGCGGCTGCACCTGCATGGAGGGATCGCCTGATCCTGCCTGCGATTGCGACTGCGCCTTCTGTACGGCGCAGCGTGAAGAAGGAGGATTACAGAAGATGGCAGATACGACCAAGGCGGCCTGGAGCACGGCGATGCAGAACGACCTGCCGGACTCCAGCTTTGCTTATATCAAGCCGGGTGGCGAGAAGGACGGGGAGGGCAAGACCAAGCCGCGGAGCTTGCGCCACTTCCCCTACAAGACGGCGGATGGCAAGCCCGATCCGGCGCACGTGCGTAACGCTCTGGCGCGTATCCCGCAGAGCACGGTGAGTGAGGCGGCGAAGGCGGAGGCGCTGGGGAAGGTGCGGGCGGCGGCGAAGGAACTAGGGATCGAGGTGAGCAGCGAAGGAGACGGGGATGAGGGCAAGGAGAAGGCGGTGAATACTGGCAGCCAGAAGGCGGCAGCGAGTCACGTGGAGCACCGCCATCCGTTCAAGGGGACGCACAACCACGAGCACGACGATAACCGGGGTGGGACGCACACGCACGTCCATATGCACAATGATGACGACCTGCATAACCACCCGCACTGCGCGGAGCATGGGCAGGATGCCCGGCTGTGCCTGGGGCAGCCGCACGCGCTTGGGGAGGGCCAGCGGCTGATCGACCCGGCCTACTTTGCGGCTGACCCGACCTTGACAAAGGGGGCACCGCTGCATGAGCCGCACGAGGGAAGCCACCTGCACGTGCATGCGCACGATGGCCGGATGCACAGCCACATGCACGAACACACGGCGGATGCGGACCACGGTCACGAGGACCAGCACACCGACGAGGAGTTGCGGTCTCTCGGGATCGCCATCAAGGCTGCGACCGCCTCCTCGCGCAAGGCCGGGATGCTCGGGGATGTTACGGCGATCTTGCGCGATGCCGCGACTCGCATCGAGGCGCTGGCTCGCGAGACGGACAGCGACCGCGATGGCGATGTGGACTTTCCGGCGAACAATGCCCCAGGGCAGCCAGACGGTGCGGATGTGGTGCGCCAGGCGGATGTCCAGCGGCTCTACCAGGAGCTGCGGGCGCTCCGGCCGGCGTCGCTGTCGTTGACCTTCGGGGCGAATCCTGACTTGACCAAGGCGCTGAGCGCGGTGACGGCGACCTCGCCGGACCGCTTGACGGTGGACCAGCTGATGGCCGACCTGGTGAAAGGCCTCGCGGAGGCGAAGACCAGCGGTAGAGAGCTGGAGACGGTGAAAGCAGCGGTGGCGGAGGTGCAGACCGAGCTGGCGAAAGTCAAAGATATGGCTGCACCGCCGAAGGGCGTGGCGACCGTCGTGGAGAAGGGGCTGGGCATCGATCCCGACCGCCTCTACGTTGACGGCCAGCCGCCGGAAGCGATGGCGGCGAAGACGGCGGCGGCGAAACTCGTCGCCAGGATGAACGACGAGGAGCGGACGAAGTTTCACGCTGAGCTGCTCAAGCAGATGTACGCGGCCCGGTGAGGCAAGTCAGGGCGGCGAGCGCCCTGGAAGAATGAGGAGACGGAGACAGACATGGCAACCGCAGCACCTTCCGAGATCATGCAGACGCTGGCGGCCTATAAAGCCGCGGTGGCGCCGCTGCCGGGGCAGGGCGCGCTCAGTCCAGACGTTACCAAGGCCTGGAACATCGCCTCGGGCTTGCAGGCGTACAACCTGGAAGCGCTCCACAGCCTCTTCCCAGTCCTCACCCCGATTCGCAATGCGACAAGCCGGGTGAGGGGCAAGGGCAAGAAGGTCGAGTACAAAGCAATCACGGGCATCAACACCGCGGGTTTGCAGGGACTCGTTGCTGAGGGGGCGGCGGCGGGCATCGTCTCGACCGCGACGGTGGACAAGACGGCAACCTACAAGAGCCTCGCGCTGGGCGACACCGTGACATTCGAGTCAGAGTGGAGCGGCCTGGGCTTCGTCGACGTGAAGGCACTAGCGGTGACGAACCTGCTGCGTGCCGTCATGCAGGTGGAAGAGAACCTGCTGCTCTTCGGGCAGGCGGCGACGGCCTCGGCCCCAGAGCAGGCGCCGGGTGCGGTGGGAGTCTCACCCCAGCCAATCTTGACTGGCAACGCGGCGGGGGGCGGCATCGCGGCGGCGACCTACTACGCGAAGCAGACCGCCATCACCGGCATGGGCGAGTCGCTGCCATCAGCGGCGACAGCCGTGGCGGTCGGCGGCACGGGGGCGGGCTCGATCACCTGGACGCCGGTCTTCCCGGCGGGACAGCCGGTGATCGGCTTCAACCTCTACCTCTCGACGACCGCTGGTGGCACTTACTACCTCGTGGCCAGCGCCAACGTGGCAGCGAGCCGGTCGAGCGGGCAGCTTCCCGGCGGCAGCCTGACCTGGCTGACGAACGGCGATGCCCTGACGGTTACGAGCCTCCCAACAGCGGGCACGACAGCCCCTGCGGCGGACACTTCCGGGAATGACCTCAGCTACAACGGCATCTACACCCAGATGTGGGGTGGCAGTGGCGCGACCCTGAAGAACGCCGGCGGCACGTTGACGGTCGCGGCGATTACGAGCGTCCTGCAGGCGTTGTGGAATAGCGCGCGGGGCGACCCGGACGCCATCTACTGCAACGCCCAGGAGTCGGTCAAGCTCACCGGCCTGACGCTCGGCGCGGGGACGCCCTACCAGGTGCTCCTGACCCAGGACCAGGTTGGTCAGGCGGCCGCCAACTTCCGGGTGGCGCGGTTTACGAATGCCGTGACGGGTACGGAGCTGCCCGTCATCGTCCACCCGACGGTGCCCCAGGGCACGATGCTGTTCCTGCAGAAGAAGCTGCCCGGCTGGTACGTCCCGACGGACGTCCCGACGGTGTGGGAGTGGGATGGGCCGCAGGACTACATCGAGATCGACTACCCGCCAACGTCGGCCAATCCCTTGTGGCAGGCGGAAGTGCGGGCCTACGGCGCGCTGAAGCTCTACCTGCCGCTGCTGCAGGGAGCACTCTACGGGATCGATAACCAGTAAGCCGGGGATGGAGGGGTGTCATTCCTGACACCCCTCCTGTCCTCTGGGTAGTGGCAGGAGGCCGGGATGCAACTCATGACCGATGACCGGATGGCCGGTCTGGACACGCCGGATGGGGTGGCGCTGCGGCCGCGTGACGGGGTGATCGACGTGCCGGAACGCTATCGCGCCTATGCGGCAGAGGCGGTGCGCAGCGTGCCGTTCTTCCGGGTGTACCGCCGGCGCTGGGGCGGCTTCGATGCGGAAGAGTGCCGGGCGCGCTACCTTGCGTGGAAGGAGCAGCAGCAATGAGCACGGCACCACTGCCACGGGATGCGAACGGGCAGGTCGCGCCGTTTGCGGATGGCACGGGGAAGGCCGCGGCGCCGCAACTCGATAGTCAGGGCAACGTGCCGGTGAGGTTGTCGTCCCCACTTGACAGTCAGGGCAACGTGCTGGTGACACTAGGGGCGCACACATATCTCGAGGACGCGCTGTTCAACGCCATGGCGATTACAGACACGATCACGCACTACAGCACGATCAGTGCGACGCAGGGCTGGCGGCGCAAGGTGATCGTCATCACCCACACGCTCAACCAGACGGTGACGATCACACCGCGGGTGAGCCGGGACGGCATGAACTGGCAGGAGCTGCCGAACACAGGGGCTCTAGCAGCCGGGATGTATCTCTTGTGGGGCGCCGCTGCCGGGGGAAACTCGACGTGGGGATTCAGTATTGCCGGGCTGGACGCACCCTGGCCTTACATGGATGTTACCGCTGTCTGCACCACGGCGCCGACAAGTGGCAGTCTCAGCGTCTTGCTCGAGAAGGAACAGTGAGATGACGGTGACAAACCCCAATATGGCAGCGCTACCGGAACCGGCGAGTGGCATCCTCGGCGGCCTCACCGAGACGCAGTGGCAAGCGCTCATGAGCTTCCTCATCGCGCAGCTCGGTGGCAGCGGGTGGCCAAAGTGGCCGGCACCCGGCCAGCCACTTTCCTGGTATGCAGCGCCGGCGACTGGCTGGAGCGTGAACGGTGGTGCCGATGGGCTGCCGGTGCAGCCAGTGGCGACGGAGACGGTGACGCTGCAGCAGGTAGTGGACTACGTGCGGTCGGTGTGGCCGGGCACGCTCAACGGCGTCGCATTTCCGGCGCTGGGGAGCACCGTCACGGTCCCAACGTCAACCGGCGGCTCGATGAGTGTCACCGTCACGCTGGATGGCACCGGCGTGCAGCACGCGGCTGCGTCGCTCGGGTTGGAGTTCTGAGCCATGGCAGTGGTAAGCCAGCTCGAGCTGCCGGGGTCACCGTCGGAGCAGGCGTCCTATGCCGTAATAACGTACTACTGGAACCCGGCGCAGACGGGCGACCTGGCGAGTGGTGAGACGGTGACGAATCCGGGCGCGAAGGTGCTGCAGTACGATCCGCGCTACCCGTGGGACACGGTAGACGTGACGGCGACGACGCTCGCGGCAGGATCGCCGTTCGTGGGGACGGGGGCGTACGCGGCAGAGGTCGGCGTGACGGTGCAGGATCTTGTGCCGGGCTACGAGTACCGCGTGGAGCTGTGGTTCACGGCATCGGGCGGTCACACGCCGGGGCGTTTCTTCCGCGTGCGTTGCCTGGTGTGAAGAAGGATGAGCGGAAACGGGGATGGAACACCCAGTGCAGGAGCCACAGAATGGCATGCAACGCAGTATCGGAAGAATCGAGGGCACACTCGATTCTGCGTTGCAGTTGTTGCACGATCTGCACATCGGTCAGCGCCACATCGACCAGCGTCTAGATACCTTCGAGCAACACCTCACGGCGCAGGATAACGAGATCCGGCTGCTGCAGGACTGGCAGCGGCACCACGACAATGTCGAGCGGGCACGGGCGGTGACCGCGGCGGAGAACCAACGGCGCATCTTGACGCGCCGAGACGGCATCATCGTGGTGGTCGTAGCCGGCCTCTGGACAGCCGTCCTGGAGACGGTCTCGCGGGCGGAGGACATCGCCCGCAGCCTACACCTGATTCGCTAAGTTTCCGCGACGCTTTCGTCGCGGCTCCATTGAAGCAAGCACTAGGGGAGAAGAAGAATGGCACACTACGGTGTCTGTGGGTGTTGGCACGGGAGACGGGGCAGCGGGTGGATGTCTGCCGCGCCGGCACGGACGGAGTGATGGATGCAGCTGAGCCAGTATGTCACGGTCGCGGAGCTGCTCGCCGCGCCGCTGGGCCTCTCGCTACGTGACGTGACGCCGGGAACGGCGCTGCGACCTGGGCAGCAAGGGGCGACGCAGGCGATGACCTATGACGAGCTGACGGCGCTGGCGCAGCGGGCCTCGGCGGTCGCGGATGTCTACTGCGAGCAGGTGCTGGGTGCGACGGTGGACAGCGAGGAGCACTGGACGGGGCAGGGACTGGCGGGGATCGACGGGCACGGCAACCTCTGGGTGCAGACGGAGCGCTGGCCGGTGCAGCAGGTGCTGAGTTTCCAGTATGGCCTGCCGCAGACGGGTGGGACGGTGTGGACACTCGCCGCCGTGACGGACGTGCTTCTCGCCGGCCCGGCACGGCTGGTGTACCCAGTGGGATTGCCGCAGCGCGGGTGGGGACAGCAGCTGCGCGTGTCGTATAGCTACGTCAATGGCTGGCCGGTCACCACACTCACCGCGGCGGTGATCGCGGGGGCAACGACTCTGCCGGTGGCGGATGCGACGGGGGTGCAGGCGGGACAGCGGCTCACCATCTTCGACCTGGGGCAGAGCGAGGCGGTGACGGTGGCGGAGGGCTGGACGCCGGTGCAGGGAGCGGCGAGTGTGCCGCTGGTGAACGGGACGCTCTTCGCCCACACGCCGGTGCTGCGACCGGTGAGTGTGGGGCAGCAGCCGTACGATATCGGGGTGGGAGCCCTGCCGCCGGACGTGAAAGAGGCCGTGCTGCTGATCGCCAAGGCGCTCCTGGATGTACGGGGGGCGAGTGCGCTGGTCATGGGGCGCACGGGAGGCGTGAGTGGAACGCAGGGAGCCCCGGTGGGGGGCGTGCAGCTCGTGCCGGTGCAGGCGCAGGAGATCCTCCAGCGCTACCGGCGGGTGGTGTGACATGCCAGGACCACTGAGTATCACCATCGAGTTCCGGCAGATCGAGCGGGCGGCGGCTGGGGCAAGGCTGATGGCGGCGCAGCTCGTGCAGACGAAGGTGCTCCTCGATGCCGCGGGACGGGTGCTGCTGCGGTCCGTGCAGCGCGTGGCGCCAGTGGGACAGGACAAGGTGAGCTACGGCGGCAACCTCGTGCATCGCGGCGGGACGTTGCAGCGCTCACTCACCTACCGGGGCGGTCATGGTGCGGGCATCTACGGTGTGGCCTACGCCGATTTCGTGATTGGCGGCACAGCGCCGCACCTCATCCTCCCTGTGACAAAGAAAGCACTGTGGTGGCAGGGCGCGGCGCATCCTGTGTCACAGGTGCAGCATCCAGGGACGGCGCCCAATGACTTTCCGCAGCGGGCGGTAGAGCAGGCGAAACCGAAGCTGGAGGTGTTGATGATGGAGAACGGGCGGCGCTTGATGCGGCTCATAGGATCACAGTGAGGAGGAACACACGTGTGCCTAGACCGCAGACGGCTGGCTGGCGCTGCGGATGGAGAAGCCCACCTGTTTGACGGCGCCACTGGCGAGCTGGATGCGCACGCTGTAGAGGCCGCGATGCTGTACTGGTACGAGTTGATTCACGACCAGCATGGTGCGCAGCGGCTGACCTTTGGGAGACAGGGGAGGACGGCCAGGGATGAAGCGTCCTTGGAAAGGGCTGGTGAGTGTGGCTCCGTCGCCATCGTGAATCGTCACCATAAACTCGGATACCTCGTTCGATTCGGCCCAAGGCACAAGGATGCCAATCGCGATGCTGAAGCTCACCTGGGCGGGGAACTGCGGGATAACGAGCGCGTCCCACCCGCCGCCCATCATATAGAGCTTGCCATTAATGACCTCGGCACGATCAGCCAGGATGATGAAATCGATCTCAGTACGCTGGAGGGGAGCCGCCTCTTCTCCGGTTGTCATGCCGTACGTCTCCTCCCGTCTACATGTGTAAACATTTGAGGTTACCATAGATGGAGGTATGGCACTATGCCCCTACGTCGGAGTGGTGTGAAGCACGGTGGGCACAGATGAAGACAGTTGCGATGATCGCGAGCCAGTCGTCGAGTTAGGGTTCGACGACCGTTTCCGAGAGCATTTGCAGGATCGTGGACGGTATGAGAAGCACCGCATCAGTGAACGTGAGATTGCCGAAGTATTTGAAAACGCGCCCCAGTTCTTTATCAATGCAAGAGGTGAGGGCAGGCGGGCGCCGCTTGTCATGGTCGGACCGACCATCGCTGGGCGCATGCTTGTCGTGCCGATTGAGCCTACTGAGAGTTGGGGAGTCTGGCGGCCAGTAACTGCCTTTGAAGCGAATCGCCACCACCGTACACGGTATGAAAGGCCTGAAGATGGAACGTGAAGACATCGAGCTTGGCGAGAATATCACGGCGCTGGTTGGGAAACAGCGCTCGGGGACGGTGGTGCTGTCGGTGCGCCTTACGTCCCGTGAGCTCGGGCAGGTGGAGACACTTGCTGATCGCCGGCGTTGCACTATGTCGGACGTGGTCCGGGACGCTATTCGTGGCTACGTCCGTACGCACAGTGTCGAGTGGCTCGTTGCCACTGGGAAGGATCTCAACTTCTCTGCACCGGATGCACCGGTGGTGACAGCACTCGGCACTCCGGCTGAGGTACAGTTCCAGTCCGGCGCCGCGGAGCAGCGCACGGAGATGGCGCAGGTGCCCAGTCCAGCGTAGGAGCGTTGAGCCATAGGGCCAGACGCTACAACGAGAGCCGTCCTTCGGGGCGGCTTTTTTCGTGGGCGAAACGGCGGGAGGAGATGGAGGATGTCACGCCTCGCGGTGAAGGAGTACTGCCGGCAGCAGCTGGCGCTGCTCGACGTGCCGGTGCCTTGCGTGGTGCTGGCCCAGCGGCCGCGGGAGATCGCTGCGGCGGAGCAGGCGGTCATCATCGTGACCTTGCCGGAGTCGCGGGAGGAGCGCTTCACGGCGCCACGGCTGTTTGGCCGGAAGCAGGTGACCTATGGTGCCGGGCTGGAGATCTACTGGGTGGCGGCGGACGACCAGGCGGGGGGAACGGCCTTCGACCAGTTGCTCGACCAGATCGACCAGTATTTCCGGCTGGCAGCGCTGCCGGTGGCGATTCGTGATCCCCAGAGCGGCGAAGAGAGCCAGATCGTCTTCATCGCCGAGGAGATCGCGACGGCGGTCGAGGAGCCGCTGCTCGTGGAGGAGCTGCAGGGCTACATCGTGTTCACGGCCCGGAAGACGGTGCAGGTGGTGGAGCATACGACAGGATGATGCGGCATGGCGAGAGGGCACCGGGTGTTCTGCCTTTCCACCCGGCAAGGTCGGGCGGGACGACCTCATGCCACAGGATGACAGCACTGAGGAGGATGAGATGCGACTGCACTACATCGGGGAGAGCGCTGGAGCGGTGCCGGGCTGGCCGGCCTGGCAGCCAGGTGAGGTGCGTGACGTGGGGCCGGATGAGGAAGCGCTGCTCACCGGCCAGCCGCTCTGGCAGGCTGTGCCAGACCTACCAGATCCGGCGCGGCAGCAAGAGGCGGCAGACGCGAAGGGTCTGCCGGAGGATAGTGCGGGGGCTCCCACGTCAGCGGGGGCTCCCACGTCAGTGGGAAGCGAAATGGTGCCAGCAGCAGAGGGGGTGGCGTAAATGCCAGCATTGACCAGCTATCTCGCGAGCCAGGGGTTCATCGGCGTCGCGGCGGAGACTACCATTGGGACGCCGGTGGCAGCAGTATCGTATGTCCAGCTCCTCGACGAGAGCATCGTCCGGGAACCGGGGATCGTGCTCGAAAAGCTCATGCGGGGCTCACGGGACACGGCCTTCGTGCCGGTGCTCGGCGAGCAGAAGATTACGGGGAAGATCGATACGCCGCTCTACGTCGATCAAGGGATGCACTTTCTCACGGCAGCCATCGGGGCTGACCTCTACCAGTACGCCAGCACTGCAGTAAGCACAGTGGCGATCGGCGGCACTGGCCTCGTGTCGGGCATCACGAGCCTGACGCTGGCAGCACTGCCAGTCAGTCTCGTCGCCAATGACTACCTCCAGCTCAACCAGGGGACGTCGTCCGTCTCGAGCGCAAGCAACCTCTCGGAACTGCGCAAGGTCGTGTCGATCACTGGGACGGGACCGTACACGGTCGTCGTGGATAGCGCCACACGGCTGGCCTACACTGCGACGGGAGTGGTGGCGCGGGTGCCGGGGAGCACGACAGTGTTCACGCACGTGCTGGTGCCGGACAAGCCGAACGCCTCGTCCTACAAGACGCTGACGGTGGAGAAGTGCCTCGGCGGCCTCACGAGCCTGCAGTATGCCGGGACGCTCGTGAGCAAAATGGCGCTGGCGATGACGACGAAGTCCGCGGTGAAGGCGACGTACGACCTCACCGCGCTGGGGGAGGGCCAGATCACGCCATCGACGCCGTCATTCGGCACGTCGGCGCCGCTGGCCCTGGCCAACCAGTCGGTGAACCTCTGGGGGGCAGGGGACACGAGTGTGGCGAGCTTCGATCTGGATCTCGACAATACCGGCAAGGAGTTCTGGACGTTCAACGGCGGCAACTTGCCGAGCATCGCGGCGCCGGTGGAACGCAAGATCACCGGGAAGTTCACGAGCATTCTGCAGTCGATGGGTTACTACAACGACATGACGGCCGGGACGACCGGATCGATCGCGCTGGATCTGGTGCAGGGGGCAAGCAACGTCTACATCTCGCTGCCGCAGTGCGTGCTGACGAAGCTCTCGGCGCCGCTGAAGGTCGGTGACCTGGTCATGTACGATGGGGAGTTCCAGGCGACCTACGCGGACTCCAGCGGCACCAGCATCTCGGTGAGTGTGAACAATGGCAAGTACCTGCCGTTCATCTGATGCTGACACTCCTGCTCTGTACGGCAACAACGTTCCCTGGGCGGCTCATTGACGCAGTGGAGGGTGATGCGGTGTGTCACGTGGCGCTCGATCTCGGCGACGGCTACGCAGTCGCCGAGGAGCCGTGTGGACTGTGGTGCCGGCCGCGCGCCCAGTACGGGATGCAGGTGCAAGAGTGGGCGTTGCCACTGACGGAGTCACAGCAGGCGCTCGTGCGGCAGTGGCTGCTTGCGCGGGTTGGATCGGCCTACGACTACCGGGTGATCGTTGATGACGCCATCCGGTTGCTCACTCACGTCGAGCTGCACCTGGAGTCACCGGCAGGGAGCCGGTCCTACGACTGTAGCGGCGTGATCGCCGCGGCGTGCGCGGCGGCAGGCTGGCAGCCATTTGGTGAGCGCGATCCCCGGACGGTGACGCCAGCGGACTGGGATAGGCTCAGGAGCAGTAGGCAAGAAAGGGCAGCATGATGGGCTACAAGGCGAAGCGATTCGGCGTGCGGAAGGTGGACCTGGACCAGGGCTACTGGGTGGAGGTGGCGCCGCTGACGAAGGCGGAGGATGACGAGTGCCAGCGGGTCTTGCTCGGCGGGGAGCTGGAAGGGCCGCTCGGCGACGTGCAGGCCATGCGGGCGCGGCTGCATCAGAAGGAGTACACGGACCAGATTCTGTGCTTCGCCATCAAGCGCTGGAACCTCGACGGCGAGGACGGCGCGGTGCTGCCGGTGACGCTGGAGACGGTGCAGGGCCTGGCGGATGCGGATAGCACGAAGATTCTCGCGGCGGTGCGGGGTTTGACGGACCCCCTCAGCGATGCGGCGCAGGCCCGGGACTGACGCTGGCCGCCATGCTGTTCTTCAAGGGACAGGGTGGCGGCGAGGATCTGCCGTATCTCGCGGAGTATCTCTTGAGTCTAGATGGGCACGGTTCATGGCAGGAGTTGCAGGCGATGCCGGCGCCGGTGGTGCGCTTGTGGTTGCTCTACCGCCAGATGCGCATCAGGGCAATGGAGGGCTAGCGCGGGGTACGCTCGATGGCTTCGATGATGCGGCGGGTACGGCGGTCGGCAGAGGAACTGGCAGTGACGGCAACTGCCCAGATGGCTGCTGGGATCCAACCGAGTATGGTGATTTGCAGGATCAAGCAAAACAGCGCCTGGAAGGGCTTACCAGCCAGCAACATCCCAACGGGTGGCAGCAAGATGGCGAGCAGATAGCGCATGGGTAGTCTCCCTTCGTGCAGAGTATATGGACAAGCGGGCGAAGTGTGTGCCGGTGGCAGAGACGAGCGCCTCGAGGCGCGTGTCTGTGCTGGGCGCCGTCGTTGGCGGGATCGATGCTGGTGTGCGCGTGGGAGCGGCACACGGCGCAGTGTCCGTGGCCTGTGGAGCACATAACGGCATCGGGGCGATGGCAGCTCCAACGATGAGGAGGACAGCGCCTGCACCGATGGCCACTCCCGCTGAGCGCCGTGAGTAGATGCGCAGTGGGCGTAGGTGACCAGGGATGAGGGCAATGAGTCCAATCACGATGATCACAGGTCCGAGCAGTTCAAGAAGGACAGAAAGCAATACCACAGTGCTCCCCCAATCTAGCAGACGGGCGAAGCATACAGAACTGTGGCGGAGGAATGTGAGTGGTAGGAAGGGTTTCACGCTGATGAGCCGGCGCATTCGAGGAAGAAGTACACTCAGGACATGGCTGGAGCGTTCTTTCCATTTGGCGTCTTCGAAGATGCGCATATGGTGTCAGGTGATCCAGCTGCCTTCCGGGCGATGGCTCGAGACCTCTTCGATCATGGTCTCAACAGCGTCTGCTTCGTCAACAACCAGCTGGCACGCGACGGTGTGTTGCTTGACGTGGCCGATGAGACGGGATTACGGGTAGTGTATGCCCCGAATGGCGATCTCGTCGATTTCTACGAGCGCGCCCATCCCACCTATACCGAGGCTGTGTCGCTCCTGGCACCTGTTGGAAAGGCGCTGTGGAGCCATCACTCGGTGATCGGGGCGAATCTCAAGGATGACGCAACGACCGTGTTGATCCCGCACCTCACCGCGGTGATGGCGGCACTGCGCGGAGAAGCGCCGGTCGTGCCCGCCTTCCCGACGATTCCGGGAGGCTCGCAAGAGGTGTTCCAGCGGCTCAGCCCACCGCTGCTCCTCACCTATACGTATCCTTGCACCATCGACACGGGGATCTGCGACTTCTACACGCCGGACTACCTGGGAAAGAACTCGATTGGCCAGGGCTGCAACGATGCTGCTGGCTTCTGGCGTGTCATGAGCTGGGGGCGGGCGCCGGGCACGCCGCTGTGGACGGTGCTACAGACGCACGGCAGTGACAACTTGACGCTGTCGCACCTACGCACGCCGACGGTGGAGGAGGTGCGTCTTCAGACGTGGCTAGCGCTCGCGGAGGGCAGCAAGGGAGTCTTCTACTTTGTCTACAGCACGCAGCAGTTCTGGATCGGACTGAAGGACAATCCGGAGCTCTACGGAGAGGTCGCGTCGCTCGCGCAGCGAACTCGGCCTTTCCACGAGCTGCTCTTGCGGTTACGGCGGCTGTCGCACGATTGGATCGGTGCGGAGATCACCAACTCGGGAGAGACGCAGCCGCACCTTTCGCTGCCGTTCCAGCCGCAGGCGATGTGCCACGAGGACGAGCGAGGCCAGGCGTATGCCTTTCTCATCAATCGCTCCCCGCTCTCCCAGTGGCTACGGTTTCGAGGGCTGCCGGCAGGTGTAGTGCTGGAGGAGGTGGAGCGCGGCTTCCGCTACGGTCCAGCGGAGCCGATTCCATTTGCGGGTGGTGATGGCAGGCTCTTCCGGGTGTCGGGGATGACGTGGCCAGCAGCGCCGGCGGGTCGCAATCTGCTCAGCAATCCTGGATTCGAAGCGGAAGGTGCAGCAGCGGACGTGTGGAAGCTGAGCACCGGCGCTCAGACCGCGGTGCGTGAGCAGCACCGCGGCGCGAGGAGTCTCCAGCTCACCGGCGATGGCACGCAGTACTATGTTCACCAGGCGCTACCGTCACTGCGGCCCAATACGCCGCACATCATCCAGTTCTGGGCGAAGACGAGTAGGCTTACCAAAGGGCGGGTGTGGCTGCGCTACGTCATGACCAAGCCATACGGGGTGATCTCCCCGGCCGTCACGCCCGTGCGGGCGGGATTTCCAGAGTGGCAGCGCTACAGTCAGCTCATCTACAGTCCGCCGGATGCTGGCGCTGACCAGCGCCTCGACATCGTCTATGAACTGAGTCAAGGAGAGGCTGTCTGGATCGATGACGCCGTTCTCGCTGAAGGAGCGACGCCACCACAAGGGGATGGGGTCGTGACCGAAACTGCCGTCGTGATACTCGATGACTTTTCGGACGGTGGTGCGAAGTGGCAGGTGCCCGCGTCTGCGGGCGGCGTACCCACCCTCTTGGAACGATCGACAGCACGAGCGGGAACGGCTCTGGGTAATGCGGGGGGCGCAGTAACACTGCGCTACGCGTTTTCCCAGGCGAATGGCGATATGAGTGCACGCCTGGCCTTGCCCGCACCCGTCGATGTGAGCCAGTGCGGATTCCTCTGCTGCGATGTGTTCGTTGAGCCAGGAGGGGCGGAACAGATGACGCGGCTCGGCATGCAGGTGGTGACGGCGAGGGGAACCGCCGACCTCGAGGCGAGTCACGTCTATGATGGCAACTGGGCCTATATGCGGCTGGACCTCAACCGTGCATCGGGGATCGATCGGACAGGAGTCCAGGCGATCAATGTGGTGGTGGAGGTGCGGCCGGGAGCGACGGTGACCCTCGAGATCGACACGGTACGGGCCTGTACGTACGAGCACGATGCGAGCGATTTCTTCTACTACGGCCGGAACGCTGGTGCTCCCACGCCCGCGACGATCAAGGAACAGGCGCGAGTGGTGCAGCGTTATCTGTTCGGCTCTACAGACGGAATTGGTCCAGCTGCTGCCTCTGGTGGTTATGAGCTCGACCCGGCCAAACCGAACTTTGGCGCTGTGATTGGCTGGAACCAGTGGACAGGGCAGCCCGAGGAAGTGGCACTGGATAACGAGAGCGACCACACGTTCAACACGGGCCTGCTGCTGGTGGGGCTCGTGCAGCTCTACCGGATGAGCGCGGAGCCGGTGTGGCTAGACTGTGCCCGCTGGCTGGTGGAGCACTACTTTCTCAGCTGGTATGTGTCGGCAGCGACGCAAGGGGCAGCTCCGGGGAGTGTGGGCTTCATGCCGTACGCCGTCCGGCGTACGGGCATACGGCTCAGCCAGACGAGCACCGATCAATACCTGGGAATGACGTGGGGGTTGCTAGAGTATCACCTCGTCACGCACGGGGCTGATGCGCGCGTGCCGCAGATGCTGACGGATTTCCAGACTTGGTGGAACAGCGCGCAGCACGTGGCCTATGATGGCACTCCTCACGCCAACCTCGGGAACAAGTCGCCTTTGACCGATGCGGCGGTAGCCTTTGTCCGGACAGGCGACAGCACGGCTGCGGATCCTGGGCTGGCGTCGCAGCTGGCTAGTGGGACATATGATCCGGCGCGGTATCCCTACCGGCGCGGCTGGCTCGGCACGGAGAACAGCTACTTCAACCAGTACAGCACGCTCACGTTTGCCATAGACCTCCTGCGCTGCCGCCTGCGTCGCACAAAGGCGCCTTATCCCGGGGCGGCGGTAGCGCAGATTCTGCGTGAGAACGCGCTCTTTGCCTTCGGCTTCGGCCAGTACTACACAACGGACCTTGGACCACTAGGTACGCCCTTCGGCACACGGCCGCTGGGCTGGACGCCCATCGAGGGGACGCCGTGGGATGGCATCAAGAAGGTGCTGCGAGCGACGTCGACGGGGAGTGTCGATGCGCTTGATATGGTGGGAACGCAGTGGTTGACATATGTGGGGCCCGTGTTGTTGCAGTTCGGTGGTGACGTGCAAAAGCTGATGGCCGCCGGCCGTGTCGTCACTCCGCCCCAGTCGGTGCGCTCGCTCATGGGGGAGATCCTGGCGCTGGCGAGCAAGAATGGGATCAGCGCACCAGGATCGCCAGCGGATGGTGCGATCCCGCGCGCAGCGCTTGGCCCGTGGCAGATTTACCACAATCAGATCAATGGTTCGCTTATGGCCCGCCGAGGCACGCTCATCGACGAGCAGCCGGACCACCTCTTCCTGGCAGCGTTTCCCTGGTGGCTGCTACATACCCAGTTCGATGGTCTCTATCCGGCCTCCAGCTACGATCGTGTGCTCAACTGGCAGTACAGTCCGGGGACACAGACGCTGTGGGTGAGCGTGAATGGCCAGCCGGGTGAGGTGGTCGCGTTGACGATTCAAGGACTCCGCGAGGGGAAGCTCTACCGCGCCTGGAATAGGGTGACGCGCGACCGGATGACGCTCTCGCTGGGGCTGCCGGTGCTCCGCTGGACGCTTCAGGCAGCAGAGGAAGAGTGGATGATCCAGGAGAGCGGCGCCGCTGCGGTCAGCCTTGAGTGAGGGGTGGCTGCGTACAGGAGGAGGGGCGGGACCGGGCCGGTCAGCGACGGCGGTAGCGGGTAGGACGAACAGAACGGCGACGTGTGGCGCGGTAGATCGCCCGGCGGGCTTGGCGGCGCACCTCGTAGCGCACGAAGTAGCCCGGGCCACGGGAGAGCGCCCGGAAGAAGTAGAACCAGCGCATCATCTTCCAAAAGGATGGCATGGCGGGAGTATAGCTCATCGGTAGGCGTGTTGAGTCGATCAATGTGACACGGCCGGTACCGGCACGGTGGGCGTCTCCCGTGTGACGGGCGAGGGGCTTACCTGCCCTCACCCTGCCTCCGGCATCCCTCTCCCGTGTGACGGGCGAGGGACCTCCTTTGGGGAGGTCTGCGAGTACTGTCCAGAAGAGGAGTAACGGACTACTAGCGTTGTAGCGGCGGATTGTGCAGTGGTGTTCTGGTGAGTGGACAGGTGATGGGAGATAGAGATGGAGGGTGAGACAGCACGTCTGCTTCTACTGCTGGACGTACAAACGACAGGTGAACAGCTGCTGCGCGAGATGGCGGCAGACGTGCGGCGACTCGCCGTGACGCTCGCCAATGCGGGCAGTGGCGAGATGCCGTTCGCGCTGCTGACCGCTCAGGGCGAGAGCGCCCTCGATGCAGTGTGCACACTGAGCGGGGCGCTCTCGCGTGACCTTGGAGCGGCGGAAGCAGTCGCGAGTGCTGAGACTATGGCGCTAGCAGAGCACGTCGCAGCCTCAGTCCAGGTGCTGACCGCAGCTGCGGCTGGCAGTGGCGCTGCGCTCGCCGGTACGGTGCGCTATCTGAGCCAGGCACTGCAGGACGTGCTCGGCGCCGCGTTGCCGGCACTGACGTCGCTGGAGAGTGCCGCCGCCTTGAGCACGCAGGCGCTGACGCAGACTGCCGAGACAGATGTGAGTGAGATGCTGAGTAGTGTTGCGGCAATGAGACGGCGTGCTGTGGGGGCTGTGGAACAGTGGCTGCAGTTTGTGGTGCGCGCCGGAGCGCAGGCTCTTGCCGCGGGTACCCGGTGGCTAACGCAGTTTCTGCAGGCAGCACTGCAGGCTCTGGGGTCGTGGTCGGGCCGCTGGGATGTGGTCTGGGCAGAGGCGTCCCGGCGCACGCTGCAACTGTGGCGGCAGCTCGTGCGTGAACTGCAGGCGTTGGGCAGCGATTTCGGACAGGAAGCTCGTGTACTCACAGTGCAGCTTCTGACGGTGATCGCCCGTGGCCTGGCCAGGCTTGGCGTGCTATGGCGCCAGGACTGGTCGGAGTTGGAACATGAGATTGACATAATATGGAAAGCTCTGACAGAGCGGAGTCGCGAAGGAGTCAGTCTGTTGCTCGAGGTGGTGCAGACGCTGCTGGACACGGTGCTCAGCCTCGTCCGGGGCTTCGCACCAGAGTTCGCCCAGGCTGGAGAAGACCTCATCGAGGGGTTGAAGCAGGGCATTCTTAGGGTTGCCGGTGACATTGCCCAGGCTGCAAGAAGCGTCGTCGAGAATGCCATCAACGCGGCGAAGGCAGCCTTGGGCATTCACAGTCCCTCGGCGGTTTTCCAGGAGATTGGGCAGCAGACGGTAGCGGGCTTTGTCGCCGGGGTGGCGAGTCAGATGGGTGCGGCCCAGGAGGCAGTGCGGGGCCTCGCGACAGCCGTCCAACAGCCCTTCGGCATTGGCAGCGCCCTAGCCCAACCGTCAGGTGGCCTCGTGCCAGGGCACTCGCCGGCAGTGAACCCCACTGGCGGCGCAGGACGTGGGGGCGTGACAGTGCTCGTGACGGGAAACACCATCCTCAACGAGCGGATGCTCGACGACCTGGCGACGCGGGTGGGGCAGGTGCTCGTGCAGCAGACGCGCGCGGCCTACCCGCTGATGCGCTGAGAGGGGGAGTTCGTGACCGTCACCGTGACCGTGGCCGGCTACGACCTCAGCGCCTTCGTCGACGTCTCCTCGGTGCAGGTCACCCAGGTCTTGACGCGGCGGGGCGACACGGCGCAGTTCGACGTCCTGGATACGATGCTCCAGATGGGCTTCCTGCCTTTCCAGCGGGTGACGGTCACGGACGGGGTCAACACGAAGTTCGGCGGCGTTATCACCCGTGCCCGGCAGATGGCGAGCGACGGGCCATCCATCAACCGCTGGCGGCTCTACTGCCAGGACGACAGCTACTACCTCCAGCACACCCTGGCGAACAAGAAGTACAGCAACACGACGGTGGATGCCATTGTGAAGGATCTACTCGTTTCCTTCCCGCCCCCGGTGGCGATCACCACCAACAACGTGCAGTCTGGGTTGCCGGCCATCGCCTTCTTCAACGTCCACCACAGCTCGCTGGCGGATGCCTTCGACCGGCTCGTGAAGATGAGCCTGGCGAGCACCTACCTCATGTGGGACGTGGACGCGATGGGAGACCTGCACTTCTTCGACCAGAACCACGTGCCGCAGGCCGACATCGCCCTCACCGACGCGGTAGGCGCCGGTGGCGGCTGGGTGAACTACCGGCGCGACACCTTCTGGTACGAGACGGACGCCTCACAGCTGGCGAATAGCGTGACGTTTCGCGGGGGAACGTACCTCTCCGCGCCCTTTACGGACACGTGGGTCGGTGATGGGCAGCAGACGAACTTTCCGCTGAGCTACAAGCCGGACACCGACGCAAGCGCCGGCGGCTCTATCCCGACGGTGACGGTCGGTGGCGCCGCGCAGGTAGTCGCGCTCGACACGGGCTCCGGGTTCGGGGGGAACCAGTGCCTCGTGGGTGTCGACCAGGCGAGCCAGACGGGCATCCTGCGCTTTGCCACGGCACCCGGATCGGGAGTGGCCGTGGTGGCTACCTACGTCTTTGACCTGCCGGTGATCGTCCGGCGGCAGAACAACCCGTCGGTGACCCAGTACGGTGCCTGGCAGCAGTACGTCGTCGACACGAGCGTGAAGACCCAGAACGCGGCGGCCCAGCGCGCCGGCGCCATGCTCTCCCAGTTTGCCCAGCCGGTCACAAAGGCGGAGCTGGACGTCGACGTGCGCTACGTTGGGACGCTCGGGGCCGGGCAGGTGATCTATCTCGTCAACCAGCAGCTCGGGATTGTGACGCAGATGGTCATCACCGACTGCCGGATCACCGGGCAGCCGGGCGGCAGGTTGCAGCACCAGCTCCAGCTCGCGGCGTTCGCCTGAGTAAGGAAGGAGAGCGGTCGATGACACTACCACTGCAGGTGAATGACCTGCCGGACCTCTTGAAGGTCCTGAACCAGGTGACGCAACCGGACACGCCGGACAACCCAGCGGAGCAGCTCTCGGACTACGTCCCGGCGCCAACGAATGGATCGGACGATGTGGCCGTTGCCGACACGCTCACCTTCCCCAACGCCGGCCACAGCAGCACCTACCTCTGGGGGAACAGTGTGAGTATGTGGAACAAGGCGCAATGGAGTTAGCGATGAAACTTGCCAAAGAACGCGCCGGTCTGATGGGTGTGTGGCGGGTGCGCTACCGCGATCCAGTGACGGGCCGGATGTGGGATGGGGGGACGTACCGCAACGTCATCTGCTTCAACGGCAAGGCGCTCATTGCGGAGTGGCTGAATGGAGAGAATCCGGCGCTGGGACCGATCTACGGCGCCGTGGGCACGGGCACAGCGGCGCCGGCGAGTACGGATGCCCAATTGCAGGCAGAGATTGCCCGCGTGGCGCTGGCCAGTTCGAGCCGGAACACCAGCGTCAACAATAGTGTCGTGCTCTTCGACTTCTTCTTCACGACCGGGCAGGCCAATGCGATGCTGACGGAGGCGGGGCTGTTCCTCGCGGCGAGCAGCGCGGCGAACGCCGGGGCGCTCCTGAGCCACGTGGCGATCAGTGAGACGAAGACCTCCAGCGTGACGATGACGCTGGAGTTCAGCATCCAGATCGGATAGGGGAAGCTATGGCACTCTACACGGTGGTGGCGGGCAACGTCATCCAGGTCGCGGACCTCAATCAGTTCTACCAACTCTTGACAGGCAGCATGACCGGCCAGGCGGTGACGCTCGGGAATAACGTGAGCATCGGTGGCACGCTGGCGGTGACGGGCAACGTCTCTGGCGCGGCAGGGATCTTCAGCGGGGCGGTCGAGAGCCACAACAATGCGGTCGTGGAGGGGACGGCGGGACAGGCGGCGCCGTTGCTCAACGCGCAGCACGTCGAGGCGTACGCCGACACGACTGGGACGAGTCTGGCGAATAGCGCCGAGACGACGCGGACGATCACCTTTGCTCGGGCCTACAGCGTCGCACCGGCGGTGTTCGTGAGCGCGCGGACAACGGCGTCCGACTCGACGTCCGTGGCGGTGGGCGTGGACAGCGTCTCGACGACGCAGGGCGTGATCCGGGTGCGGAACACCGATGCAGGCACGCAGACGGTGTACCCGATGGCGTTCGTGGTGGGGGCGTAGACATCAGGGTTGAGGGGCAGGCGGGTATTCACGCCGTGGGTGACACGACGCCGAGTACCTCCGCGGGAGTCCCCACGTCGTGGGGAAGGTGAGGATCGGCGCGCGCTCTCCCCGGCGAATGCGGGGTACACCGGCACATTGTCGTGGCTGGTGTGGGGGCGTGGATGGCAGGGAGAAGGGGGCAGACGTGAATGACGGGACTGGGGACGCTGAAGGGCGCTCTCTTTTCTTGTGCGCCTGTTGTGGGCGGGGATCGAGGCTGAGGCCGTTCCGTGTTCAGGCACCAGAGGACGGTGAGCGGCTGATCTGCCGGCGCTGCGCCAATCACGTGTCGCTCTGTGCTGATGGGGCGCTGTGGCTACCGCGGATCTGTCCGGATCGTCCACGACCGCGAGTGCGGGTCAGTCACCAGCCGCCAGCTGGTCAGCCGTGGGGCGAGCGCTGGTGAGAGAGCAGGCGGTACGTGCGTGTGAGAGCGGCCAATGGAGATGGCGCGCGAGCGTGCGTGGGTGTGTGAGGAGGAAAGGCATGGAGGCCGACTCGTGGCGACGCTGTCCGCGCTGTGGCGGCTGGCGGTATGTTGGGGAGGGTGACGAGCGATCTGAGCTGGGGGAGATCGTCTGCCTGTGCTGTTCCCGGCGCTGGACCGTGCGTCTCGGGATGGTGATTGGAAAGAAAGTGCTCCAGGAAGCCCGCACCTTCGACAGAAGCGGAAGGATCCTGGGAAGGTGGGACTGAGGATAGGGACGGTGATCTGCTGGCAGAGACGGTGTGAGTATGAGCGAGC
>SCLI03000315.1_pt2 | contig 27253 bp, 42 predicted proteins | sample 7268041 | NCBI WGS metagenome assembly SCLI03 (sample SAMN10721081, study PRJNA514188) | viral metagenome | isolation source: depth-stratified mine tailings core A | place: China: Fankou Pb/Zn Mine tailings | collected 2017-10 | reverse complement strand
GTCTGTACCTCCTCCTGCAAGGCTTCTACTTTGGCTTGTGCTGCCTGTTCGGTTTTTTGCTGATAGCAGGCGCCGTTGGTGCAGAAAGCATTTTCATGGATGACTTCCGTGAAAAGCGTCGCCTGCTGCGCGGTGTTGAAGCGGCAGGCGCCGCATTCGTCCTGGTTGAAGATGGCGGCATCCAGTTTTTGCGTGAGTTTAGCGAGGAACTGGCGCACCTCTTGCACCGACAGGTGGTTGGCGATGATTTTGGCTAGGGCCTTGTCCTGGTTTTCATGTTCAGGCACGGTGGCGAGAAGCTCTGCAATGCCCAGCTTGATCTTGCGTTCCGCCAAGGCATCGCGCACGGTCTGGCTGCAGGATGCAAGTGCCAGACGGCGCCGCAACTTGTCTTCCGTCCATCCCAGGTGGATGGACGCTTCCGTAATGTCCCCCTTGAGCTTCTTCAGGATGCGCATGGCGGCATCGCTTTCTTCGGCTGGACTCATGTCGGCGCGGACGGAGTTTTCGATGAGCGCTACTTCATCGGTGTCCTTTCCGTCGACCAGATGGCAGGGAATGGTGTCAAGCCCCGCGGCGGAAGCCGCGCGATAGCGGCGATGCCCGGCCACGATAATGAAGCTGTCTCCGTCGGTGCGAACAGCGATGGGCTGAATGATACCGTTTGCCTGAACGCTCCGAGTGAGTTCATCCATTTCGGCGCTGTCGTAAAAACGGCGTGGGTTGATGCCTTCCCGGATTTTGCTGGTTTGGATTTCCATGTGTACTCCATGATGAGTGGTTTGGTCCGCCAGATCGAAAGACTGGCGGACGGGCGTTATGGTTTAATCAATGAAGACCGCGTTAAACCGGGCAACGGTTACGGTCATATGAGTTCGATCATTTGTTCGGCGAAAAGGCTGTCATATTCGACTTCCAATACTTCCAGAACAACTTTGTTCCCGTCTTTATCGGTGACTATGATGCCGTTAGTTCCTTCAACATCATAGTCTGCGAGGACTACTCGCACAGGGGCATCGTTCGCGCAGCAGACCTTATGAATGAGGCCACCAAACATGACGATGACTAATTCTGCTTCTTTCGTTTCCTTTTCTTTTGGCATGAACATGAATGTGCTCCATTAAAAATGCAAAGTGGTGTGTGAAATGCGCTTTCGCGACCTGGTTGAGAAGAGCGTAAAACAATAGGATGGGCTTCCCTACTGTCTGATCTGTATTGCTTTAGGTTGTCTCTTCGACCTGGATTGGGTTCTTCCTGAAAGTTGGGCGGCCAGTCGGCTGTCATATTCAACCTCCATGTCCGAAAGGCCTATCGCGTTGCCGTCATTGTCTGTGACTATAACGCCCTCAGCATCTTCGGCGTCGTAGTTTGCCAGAACCACGCGAACGGGAAGATGGTTTTTGCAACAAATCTTTTCGATTCGTCCGCAAGACGCGATAACGACGATCTCAGGTTTGATAAGCATGGTATTTCTCCGTTATATAGAACCAGCAATGTGTCATTGCTTTAAGTGACTGGACTGTAGGCCAGTGGAGAGTGGTGCGGCAAAAAACAAATTGCCGTTTGGGATATGCCCGCTGACCGGGAGCGACCGGGACTCGCGTCGGAAAATTTAGACGTGCTTTTCTTTGTATGCGGAAGGGGCAGGCAAAGAAAAGCACCAGCAGACGAAATGTCGCTGATGCTTATGGACTCTATTCTGCCCCGCAGGGGCCGTATTGTTTAGTGGAACAGGTGCTCTATTCCCTGTGCCAAGGAAGCCAAAAAGGGGTTGGAAGATGCCGAGAGAATGCCTATGGTGATCAGAGATATGCCTGCATCACCTTGAACTTGGCGTCAACCTCAGCAAACTTGGCGTCAACGCCAGCGAACTTGACGTCCACGCGCGATTCCAGCAATCGGATTTCGTTATGCAGACCCTGCTTGGTGGGCAGATTGGCCATCAAGCAGGCGCCGTCGCGCCAGTGGCGTTATATGATAATTGCAATCCCTGATGCAACCAGGCATCGTGCGATTTCACGCTGATTTGAAGTCGGGTTTGCAATCTTTGTTGTCAGGCTTGTACTCTTTCCCTGAGTAACCTGAATCACTTCCGCACCATTTTTTACCACCCAGTTGGTTCGACCAAATGGTCCATTGTTGTAGGTGGCTTTGCAGCCAAGTTCCATGAGCCTTAACAGCCAACCATGTGCGCTGTCGCTCGGCTTCATTCTGATTTGCATACAGGTCTTCATAATTTCTCCTGGATCGTCAGCAAGCGTCGAAGAAAGTTCATGAGCATGAATTGTACTTCTATTGTTTTGTCCGCAAGCATGCGCCGGACAGGAAATGCGACGCCCTCGGTCGTCCTTGTAGAGGGATCTCTGCAACGAACGCCGTAACAAATTACTTTCCGTGCCGTTGGCGTAGATGACACGCAGGCGCGCATCGCTTTCGCCAGTCGGAGACTTGAGAAGTCCGCCAACTTCCGCCACGTAGGCAAGTTGCCCACCGACAATGAAAAAGTCGCCTGTGGCAACGCTTGTATTGCCACCGAAGCGCATGGTTTTACGCATGCCGGTTTTCAAGTCGCTTGCAATACGTTCAAATAGTGGCTTGAAGCGATTGAAGTCGGCACACTGAATGTGGTCGGCAATCATCGCTGCGGCGCGTCTTTGAGCGATTGGACGTACATGACGCAGCACGGTAATATCATTTTGATCGGCGGAATCACCACCAATACCAAGCGCGTCCAGCAGTTCGTCAACGCTCATTTCTGTGACATCCGGTTCATCCAGCTTCACTCCCATGAAAGTGCCCCGCCGGTCTGATATTCCGTAACGCGGGTTTCAAAAAAGTTCTTTTCTTTTTTGAGGTCCATCATTTCGCTCATCCACGGGAAGGGATTCTGTACGCCCGGATACTGTTGTGGCAAACCGAGCTGCATCAGACGGCGATTGCCGATATATTTGACGTAATCTTTGAACACCGGCGCATTCAAACCCAGCACGCCGCGGGGCATGGTATCGTCCGCATAGGCGCATTCCAGGTCCACACCCTTACGAATCAGCCCGATGATTTCATTCTGAAATGCATCGGTCCACAAATGCGGATTCTCGATTTTGATCTGGTTGATGAGGTCGATGCCGAAATTGCAGTGCATCGACTCGTCGCGCAGGATGTACTGATACTGCTCTGCCGCGCCGACCATTTTGTTCTGCCGGCCCATCGCCAGAATTTGACTGAACCCCACATAGAAGAAAGTGCCCTCCATGATGGCTGCGAACACGATCAGCGAGCGCAGCAGTTTCTGGTCGTTTTCCTGCGTCCCCGTCTTGAAAACAGGGTCTGCGAGAACGTTGATAAACGGCATCAGAAACTCGTCCTTGTCACGAACCGATGGTACCTCATGGTACATGTTGAATATTTCGCCCTCGTCGAGGCCGATGGATTCGACAATGTACTGATAACTATGCGTATGAATCGCCTCTTCGAATGCCTGGCGCAGCATATACTGACGACATTCTGGGGCGGTGATGTGATGGTAGGTCCCCAGCACGATGTTGTTGGCCGCCAAACTGTCGGCGGTGGTGAAGAACCCCAGATTGCGTTTGATAATGCGACGCTCATCTTCGGTCAGCCCCTTGGGGTCTTTCCAGAGCGCGATGTCTCGGGACATCTGAATTTCCTGCGGCATCCAGTGGTTAGCGCAGGCGGCGAGGTATTTGTCCCATGCCCATTGATATTTGAAAGGCACCAGTTGATTGACATCGGCGCGGCCATTGATGATGCGCTTGTCTTCAACTCGTACCCGGTGTGATATTCCTTCCATAAGATGCCTCCTTTTTGCGATAACTGAGAATGCTTCGTAAAATAACCATCACGGACACGGCCAATAGCAAGACGGCCAGCTCGCTGAAGGCTTGTTTCGTGTACATGGCCAACACGAACTCTCGAATGGTGAATGTAGCCGCGACATCGAGTGCAAGGCCCACATTCAGGTGATGTTTCTGGTCGAGGTTGGTGGCTACAAAAATCATTTCCACCAACACAAGGGTGTCGAGGACGCGGATAATGACGCCTTCGATGAGGTGGTCCAGAGGAAGCAGATGAAAGACTTCCGATACCGCGTAAACACCGGTTCGAAGCAGCGCATACACGCTGATCAGGAAGAGTAGCGCCGACATGGTTACCAGAAGATGATGTGTAACATTGGTGACGTTAGATTTCTTCATCAAAACCCTCCGGTCCTGGTTCCATTGTTGGCCCGTCCATGCTGTCGCGATGGATATCCATATAATCGGGGATGGAAAAATCCATGTGTTGTTCGTCGACGATCTGGAAGCAGTCGGCATCGTCCAGAGGTTGAAGCGGAATGCCCATGTCTTCCTCCTCAAAACGCTGAGGTGAAGCTTTTGGTGTGTTCTGTGCGCCCTGTATTTTTGGCCGTGCGCGGGTATGGGTTTTGGCTGATGTCCGCATATTGTTTGCGGGCTGCCGTCCGGAAGCCGGTTGGTTTCGCCGCATTGGTGTTTGTGGTGTGGTGTCCGCCGGTTGTGCTGGATAGGGGTGCACGGAGCTGGCTTTCGCCAGGGCGAAGTGCCCTAACGTCACCAACACCACCAATACGCCCGCGATAAGCAGAAAAAGGATCATACGTGACTCCTATTAAGGGAATTCGGGAAGACGGTCCCGTTCCGCTGGCGAGGCCAGAGAAAGCCCTTACCAAGGAGAGGCTTGGTAAATGCTCTTTGATGATTTTTGCGTGTAGGTTAAGCTATAGGTATTGCAGGAAGCGCCACATTCACCCGCCAAATAGGCGAGGATGGAAACACGGGCGTGCGATTTCTGGGTGTTTCAAGCGAGAGGCAAGCAGGCAGGAAAAACGGTGTTATGTAAAGTGCCCCATACGGGGCACTCAATTTAATCGTGATGATGCTTTTTTTCTTCTTTCTTGACTAGGTATGTGAGGAATATGGCGGCAGCCATGCTTATGACAACAAGCAGAAAACCGCCTACTATTAACTGATTAGGGATGCTCATCGTTCCCCTCCTTATGGCATGTTGTCTGCCACGGTCTGCAGGTAAAAGGCGATACCTTCCAGAAAAGAGAAGATTGCCACACCCGCAGTGTTAGTGGTTTCGGTGAAAGTGTTCTGGATGTTTTATATATGAATATAAAACAAATCCGAGCAATATAAAAATATCGACCAATGCTGCATAGCCGATGTCTTTAGAGTTTCCGAAAATGACGGCGATCCCCATAATAATGAGAATGCTGTTTCCGACGATTGTAGATAAGAACTCTTCGTGTACGTTCATTTTCTACTCCGGTAGCTAATTACATCAAGCGCCACGGCAACAATGCCAAGAATGGCTGTTGCGGTGATGCTGACTGGGTCCGCAGAACCTGTTACTGCCATTTTAGCAAGACCAACGATGCTTGCATAGGCGGCACGCTCTGCAATTTTTTGGTAGTTCATAAAGCCTCCTTCCGGCAAAACGGTTCTGACGTCTCAATAAAAGAAACCCCACGAACCGCGTCCGGCCTCGTGGGGGGTGAACCCACGAGGGGAGAGGTGCCTCGTTCAGTAATTGATTGCTGAAGAGCCACTGCGGTACCGATGAAGCGGTACTGGTTTTTGCACGTCAAGCACCTTGGAATAAGGCGCAAGCTTGATTTGGGCTGGGACATGAACATAATTGACGCCAGCCAGGCGTGTGGACATAAGCGTGAAGCCTACACACTCATTAGGCAATCTCACCTTATGGTATCCGGATTCGCCAAACACCTTGTGCTCTGCTTCGAACACCTTGGTGCGGCAAGTATTAATCACCTGCTGCGCCTTGTAGATGCGCAAGTTGGAGCGGCATGTGGCCGCGGCTTGTGGGCCGTGGACGACACCCTCCGCCCGGCAGATGGACATGGTGGACGCTTGCGCGATACCCATGCCCACAAAACCATAAAACATTGCGGCGACACAAAGGCCAAGGATTGCGGCCACTTTCTTTTTGTTCATGACAAAAAACAAGAAGGCGACCACAAAAAGTGCGAAATAGGCTATCAAAAACACAAGACCAAGATGTTGCATGATGATGCTCCTATGAAAGGTCTTGCCGGCATTATTGCCGGTAAGACTCAGGTTGAATGGCCGTCAGGTGGCGCCAAATTATTTGGTGGTTCCCCGCCCTATTTTAGGCTGGGATTTGGTTTGGTTCGACGTCATCCGTGTTTTCGAAATAAAAACCGGATGTGTCGTTACTGTCTGCACCAGTAGTGTATCCGTCGTTCAAGCGATCAACAGCTTCGTTGAATGCATCTTCGACATCGGATACGGTCTTGCCACGTACGACGATGGTGATTTTTCTGACAATCATGTTGTTTTCTCCTTGCAGGATACGCACGCTAAGATCATTGATAGGCGCGCAGATTGGGACAGATGTTAGATGATGCCCTTGATGAGCAGCATCCGGCGGATAGGCACGGAAATTCCGTACCCGATGACCGCACAGAGCAGCATGATGACGGCAATCATGCCGAAACCGCCTTTCGCTTGGCTACTTCGGATGGGATGGAAAGAACCTCGTACCGGGTTTCAATTTCCGCTTCGCAGATGGAGATGAAACGGCGTACAGCCGCGTTCATTGAATTGTCGTCAGACCATTGGTCTTTTAACTGGTCAATGACCATGTGAATCCCAACGGTGGACAGGCCTTCAATTTTACGAATGAAATCGCTACGTGCAGACATGGTGTTTCTCCTTGATAGCAAGAAGGCGCACCGTGCCCGTGAGGGTGGTGTGCCCTCATGGGGAAGGTCCGGTATGGACCGTTGGTTGACCTGGCATGACCGCCAGTGGGTTTGTGTTACAATATCCAGGTCAAATTGACCGGAGGATAAGGTTTTGATAAAAGACTTTGCAGGCATGGCCGAACGCATCGAAAAGAAAACCGGTGTGTCACCTTTAGGGAAAGAAGCATTTCTTTCCATCCTCAATGGTGACTACCAACGATTCGACAAGCTGCATGTTCGCATGCGAGCGAAAAAGATCGGGATGAAATTACTTGCTGGTGGAAAGCAGGATTAGGATCCCCCTGTTTACTATTTCCAGGCAGAAGTTGACATCCCGACGCATCCCGCGACTTTCATCGGAATCCAGGAACAGTTCAAGCCGATGCTTGGCCATTCGGAGTTCCTCTAGAGACGCGGATTCGGTGTAGGTTTCAAACTGCTTTACAAATTTTCTGTCCAGCATGATGGCATACTCCTAGAGATACAGAGGACGCTCCATGCCAATGAGGGTTGGTGTGCCCTCATGGGGAAGAAAGGCCGGCTGGCCTTTAATGAAATCCCGGCTATGACGCTGCCGGTGGTCGCTGTTGATAAACCACAACAGTAGGGAATACCAAAGCATCCGTTGGGTTCGGGTGCTTGGGTATTCCTGTTACGCAATGTGATGTTTTTTGGGTGGCATTGTGTGGCGTCGCCCACAATAAGCGGTCAAGCGGTTATTCTGGAAGAGCGGTTAATCACCAGGAGAAAAGGCAAAGAAAGGCTTATTGGCGCAGAAATTGCACCTGAAACATGCGCCCATATGAGGCGGCTCTTGCGCGGTGTCGCGTGCCCGAGCCAGAAAAGAGTCACGCCAGTGATAAGAGTATCATGGCGTGACGATGTGTCAAGTTGGCCCGCACCCATCGGCGTAGGCGCCTGGGGGGATGGTCCAGTGTTCGAGGAAGACTGGCTCATGATAATTTTTTGACATGGCGATTTTTCGCCATGTTCCACTGCTGGATGAGTATGCCCGACCTTCGTAAGCCGATTCCAGAACAGACTTCTTTCTGTGGATGCTGACTCCGAACCTGGTTTCAAAATCGGATACGGCAAAAAACCCGGGCGGGTCTATGTTGCGCACCGTGGCCCATTGGTTTGGATTGCCGAAGATGCATTTCATGCACGAGGTTCTGCCAAAGCCGAGCCAGTATGCTGGGTGAGGATTGACGCGATGCTTCTGAATGATTTTCCATACATCCGCCTCGCGCCACTGATGGACAGGCCGCCAGTGGTCGATTAGCCTTTGTTTGGCGCCATGGCGAAGATCCGCCTTGTGCGGCTCAAAGGCCGCGTATTTTGCTCGGCCCGCCGATTCTTCCGCGCGTTCGCCTGTCACAACCAGGGTTTTTGCATCGGTAAATCGGAGGTCGTTTCTCAGCGCCGCGGCCGCAACGTCTATTTTCAGATAGGCGCTGCACCAACGCACCGCCAAATTTCCTGACACCTGCGGGAACTTTTGCCGGGTTCCGTTGGGTCCGTTGCCGCCAACCACTGATTCGCCGTCTGGCGTCTCGAAGTGGATTGGAGCGGTGGGCGAGTCCTGACGCAACATTTCGCGCTCAAACCCGCCTTCTTTCCAGGAAAAGAATATTCTCACGCCAAAAGCTTGAGCGATGGCGAGGCAGTAGTCTTCGGTGACCGGCCAATCCATCAGTGAGGACTCGCGGCCATCGACCAGATGGTGCCAAAGTTCTATGCGATCTTTCGGCACCCCCAAGTCGAGCAGATGCAACAGACAGGCAAGGGAATCCTTGCAACCGGAGAAGGCCACAATAACATGGTCATAGTCACCTATGGATTGCGGTCCCGTAGCCCGTCCTTTCGCTATGCCTCGCATGGCGCATCACAGGGTTCAGGATTCAATACCCCGTCGCCACGAAAATCCGCAAAGATTTCTGATGGGGTGTAGTGCCATGAATACCAGAACACGCTTCCAGTATCTCTCAGTAGCACATGTCCGCCATGCAGTTGCTGATATTCCCTCGACAAGTCCAGAGAGAAAAACTGGATTCTTTGCTTGTAGTCGTTCATGGCATCACCGCGACGTAGGCATACACCGGTTCGTCGGTGCCGCGCTCTTCGTTGCTCGCCATGCCGCGGGAATAGGTGTGCAGGTACTTCGCAAGTTGGGCATTGACCATGCGGCGCAGGGCGCCGTACTGATTTTCATCCCAACCATCCACTTCAAAGTCTTCCGACTCGATAGCGCGACGAATTGCGCACTCTATTTCCGTGCGACTCATTCCGTGGTCTAGGTCAATTTGCACATAGGGCACTTCGCTGCCTGGAAAATAATCCGGCAGGCAGATGTCGATAAGTTGGATATTCATTTATTGGGCTCCTGTTGTTGCGGTGGCGGCGATGGTTTGATTTGGCCAGCCATGCGATCTAAAGATCCAGATAGGAACGGATTTCCGCTCTTGCGGCTGCGCGGCACTCCTTGCTGAGATTGCCCCAACCAATAAGCTCTTCTCCGGAGATGTCTCCTTCAAGGATGGACTCGACATAGGCGGGATCTACCTCCCCGTGATATCCCATGCCGATGCTATTTAGGGCAATGTAGGGATAGGTAGTCCCACGGTTCCCGCCGTTATTGAGCGGATTATCGAAGATGATGGTGTAGCGATCATTAGTGTAAGCCTTGCCAGTATCCGCAATTATGAAACGGACGGATTTAGTGCCATGCCTGGCGGTGGTCCATGGCGAATGAGTTTCAGTGGTAGTCATGACTGGTCTCCTGATATATGGTCAACGCGCTTGTAACCAGCCGATGGATATGGAGGTGGCTGGTTTTCCGGGCTTTGACTGGATGATGGTCGCGCAAACCGGATTGTCTTGAAGCAAACTGCACGGTTTGCAACTGGGGCTACCCATCCGGGCGCCCCGATGGCGCCATGAGGTTTTGTTTTAATTTGCGTCGCCGCGTGCCGCATTGAACAGTTCGTCGAGTCGGCTTTTGCTGATGATTTCCGCCATTTCGACGTACGCCGTGGCATCGGACGGCGCAAGAACAGGCCCTTGCGGAATTTTTTTGAGGTTTTCGACTTCTTCGCCATACACGTCGTAATTGATAACGGCGACATCCACCAGCAGGTTGGCAAGCACATTGCTCACCACCCCACCCTCAATGGTGATGACGATCTTTGGTTTCACTTCCATCGATATCTCCTTTTTGAACAGATGGTGTTGTTTTGATCTCGGCAGCGGGTCTAAGGTTGATATTTCACCTTGAGAAGACTGCTGATTTGTGTGATCCGGTGGCTGACGCGACTTGGATAAGCCCCTTGATCCTGCGGGCACCCATAACGATACATACTCAAAGCCTGCTGCCAATTCGTCGCATGATGCCGGCAATACTGGAGGTAGTAGCCAGCCACCCATAGGGAAATAGCCGGGTCGCTGATCAATATGCTGGCCCAGTTCCGGTTCTTGAAATAGGGTTTCAGCCATGGGTGCCGGGTGATGACGGTAAGCCATGCCAGGTACCCAACACTTCCTACGCCAAAATGACCTGGGCTGTTGGGTTGCAGCCCAAAGCTGCTTTCTTGAAAAACGACGCCGGCGAGCTTCACCCCGACGCCGATTTTTTGCCCTATGCGGATGGCCTCTCGAAGAATGCCATTCTGCTGGCTATCCAATAACGCGGAGGCATGGGCAATTCCGGTGAAGCCGGAAAAAGTGAGGATCATTGCCATTTTGATGAGAAATGGTCGCATGATGGGACTCCTTGGTTTATGTGCCGGAATGGCACGGGATGTTCTGGAACTGACGCGCCAGTGACGCCCTGACGGGATGAACAATGGAGAAGCATGGGTCCGCTGGCGGGCTGACAAACGAACCCGTTTGGATGGGCTGTCTCTACCAGGAGGTTACAAGACTACCCAAGGCTCATCCGGGGAATATCGGAATTCCATCTGGGTACACCCGGAATCCCGTTCGCCCAATTCGAGTGGTTCGAATGCTTCGTCCTGATCCTGTTTTCCAAGGTCTTCGCAGCGGCCCTCGAATAGGATGTTATCGTCATCGTCCAGCAGGCGGAATTCGCAGACCAAAAAAGGTTCATCTTCAGTGTTGCATCGGTTGATTTCACGCACACCATTCATACAATCATCTATATCGTGCATTTTCCATTTCATGGAATACATTCTCCTGTCTGAATCACTTTTGTGGATATTTGAAATTGGGCGTGAGCGCTAGGCTTGCCCTTCATTGGGAGCTTCTCTGTTTGCAGAGAATATCCATCTGTCAGCCGCACACCGCCGGTTGATGGTATATGGGGATATCCCCCATGTTAATTCCCTGTGCGTCAGGGTCCGTGGCTTGCGCCGAGAAACCGGAATGGCTTTGCTTTGCACGTCTATGCGCAAAGCAAAGCCAGATGTGTACTACATCTGGCTTGAACAGGATTGATGGGCGAGATGTGTATCCTCGCCGCAGAAATTTCAATTTCAGTGGATTAGTTGCAAATACTCTTGTTCATTCAGAGCCCGTATCTCGTGAACTTGCCCTGCCGCGATCTTCTTGGCTCCAGGTTTGTCACCCAGAATCAGGAGATCCGTCTTGGCGTTGACGCCGGATTTGACTTGCGCGCCCATGCCTTCCGCCTGCTTTTCGAGGGTCTTGCGATCTGCGGTAGCAAACGTGCCGGTAAACACAACACGCTTGCCTTTCAGGGGGACGTTGGAGGATGGCGCGGCGTCCATGCTGTGCCGGATTGTCAGATGGTTGACCACGGCGTTGATTTCCGGCAAAAAGCGCTGGATGTCCGCCGCAATGGATAGGCTGGTGATGGGGCCGAAACCGTCAATGGTCGCCAGAAATTGGGACGTAACAAAATTCAGCCCGCCGATGCGCGTTTCCGCCAACAGTTTTTTTGCGTCTCCACGCCCCAGATGCCGGATACCGAATGCCGCTAAAACACGCCAGTCGTCCACCGGTGTTCTGGCGCGATTCTGAATAGCCGCACTGAGGTTTTTGGCCACCCCCATACTGATGTGCATGCCGGTCAGGTCGCTTAGGGTCAATTCGAACATGCGGGAGAACCGTTCCACACCGCCCTGAACAAGATTCTTGACGATGGCAGGCCCGGCACCATCCATTTCGAGTGTCTGGCAAAAGTGTTCCAGGGCGCCTTCTGCCTGATCAGAACAGGACAGTCCGCCAGGGCAAAGCAGGTACTCGCCGTCCATTTCCAGTGCCGCTTGACAACACGGGCACTGTGTTGGCACTTCCACGGTTTCTGCTGGTTGAATGACGGCTTCCACCTTGGGGATGACCTCACCTGCGCGGATGATCCGGATTACCGCGCCAGCGCCGATGCCTTTGGCGGAAACGATAGCGGCAGTATGTGCGGTCACCCGCCGGATGGTGGCACCGGAAAGGTCCACCGGCTCGATTTCGAGCACAGGAGTTACTCGCCCTGTGCGTCCAACCTGCCATGTGACGGATTGCACCACTGTTTCGGCGGTTTCGCCTTTGGTTTTGTATGCGATTTGCCAACGGTGATGATGGTTGGTGGAACCCATGAATTCACGAATACGCGGATCCACGGCTTCGATAACGATTCCATCCGTAAGATATCGGCAGTCATTTCGCAGGCGGCGAGAGATATTTTCGATATCCGCGAGCATGGCATCTGCTTCTGCTTGCACTTCATCCAGTGTGGAGTATGGGGCAAAGCGTGCCGCCATGGCCTCTATAGCGAGAAGGTGATGCTCGCCAGGCTCGTCCGCGCCGATGAATCCAACCATGTAATTGCGCGGATGGGTCAGCGTCCTTCCATGGAAGGTTTTGCCTTTCAGGTGGTCTTCGAAGAATTGCTGATCAACCACAATTTCACCATCGTCCGCACGGTCAACACGCTCAATCGCGAGGCCCTTGCTGATAGCATTGGAAATGTCCTGGCCATCAAGACCATTGCCGCGCGTGTAGAGGTGCCCATCGCCGTCATAACGCCCGGAAAGACCATCCAGCTTTGGCGTGGCACGGAACAGCGCCTTGTCAATCCCGAGTGACGCCGCCACGTCCAGCACCCGTCTGAAAAATGCGGCCAGATCGCAGGCGGCGTAGGCCTTGTCGGTGGACAGCATAGGGGTCTTGTGTCGCACCTTGCTGCCCGGAAACAGCGACTCCGGGTCCGGTTCCACCTCATGCAGGAATGGATGGTCCGGATGGGTGGCCCGCAGATCTTCCACCAGCACATCGTATTCAGTGTCGCTCATGATGGGCGTTCCGGCGCGATAGGCGCCGTTGGCTTCCGCCAGCTTCTTTGCTAATTCCATTGCCACCTCCGGTTGATGGGGTTTTGGCCCCGAAGAAGTTATAGGATTGGCCCAGTTAAAAAAGCGGAGCATGCACAACCTGTTCGCCACTTTTTTCACAGAGAATAACCGTGACCTCATACGACCTTTTCGCTTTGAGAATGACGGACGCTTTCTTCTGGGCCTCGTATGTCGTGCTGGCCATTACTTCGCATGACCGATTCTTGTAGAACGCTTTGTAACCGTTCATCTGGATACTCCTTGAGTTGAATCACTAAGACACAAGCGATAGTTGGCGCGATCCCAAATTCTTTTGGATCGCAGATGATTCTGGATAGAGCCCCAGTTGGCTGTGTGAACTCTGCTTTTCTATAACCGTGTCATAGAGAAGCATGGTGTGTCCCTGCGTGGATGAATGGGCGCGTATAGCGCCAATGAGAAACCAGAGTGTTAACCTGACTAGGTGGTTGTGGGATGTTCTAAGGTCTTGCCGGCATTGTTGCCGGCAAGAATCAGGTGAAGCGTCCATCGACTACGTGATTTCTGTTACATGCATTGTCCAGCCCCGATGAGCGCGTTGTAATAGCTGTCTTCCGCGCCTTCGGTCATGATCTGTCCACATGCGGCACATTCATCGTGGTGCGCTTTGGTCCAGACCACGTTGTGCCCACCCGGGCAATACAACACGCGTTCTACGGGCGAGTCAGGGTACATCAGTTTGTACTCGGCCATTTCTGCATGAAAATTTTCTTCATCTTCGGCGTGGCCGTGTCCTTCCAGCCAATCTTCGATGAGAATTTCAGGAAGATGAGGCGGGGTGTCGGTTGCTTTTATTCCAAAGCGAAAAGCCCGGTAGCCGGCGCTGTAAGCGCGTGTCTGTGCCATGCTGAGTTCCTGATTGGTTTCATCGGGATCACCGTTGGTCATATTCAGAATGCAAAAACGCGCATGGTGAATCAGCGCCTCCGTCATTTCATACATGGCCTATCTCCTTCTGGTTTTGCATATATTCTGGTTCCGTTTCCAACATGTACTCAATTTCCGGAATCGTAATCAGATCTCTCTCAAATTTTGCCTCAGCGCGATCTGCTTCGTCGCTTTCGCGACGGTGATTCTCGGCTCGTATGGCCTGAAGCTCGTGATCCAAGATTTCGTCCTCCGTCATTTCAAACATGGCTGTTCTCCTTGATTTGATCGCCGCTTACTGATGTCTCCTCCTTGGCGGGCAGCAGGTCCAGGTTGTTCAACCAATCTTGAATCTTGCAAAAGCAATCATCGGAAATGGTCCAGTCAGGCACTCCGTCATCCAGACAGAGGCCGTGGCCATAGGGATGTGTTCTGGTCAACGTGGAGAGACGGTAGCGGGAGACAAATTGTCCCAGATTGGTATGCGGGTGCCGCGTGTCATAAAATTCGACCGCCGGCTCATCATTTTTGTAAGTCAAGCGGTTCCTTAGCCCATAGGATTCACCTGTTTCCACAACGCGGACCGCCCACGCAAACCGGTCAACGAATATCCTGACTAGCACACGCTGCGGAGGCTTCTTGACGGTTGCCGCTCGAATGTTATCCAGTGTTTCTGCCACGGTGGTGGCCGAGATAGACGTGACTCCATTCCATTTCAGGTATAGGGAAAAAAGATCATGTTCCGACAACTGGCTGATATGATCCTTCGCCTTCTGAAACTGGTTTGGCTTGGTGATCTCATAACCCAGCGCCATGACAACCATGTCCACGACACGCTGGTTGAGTATTTCGGGGTTGGTTAATTTATCCATGATATCTCCTGATGGCCGACACGGATGTAGGCCGTTGATTGTTTATCAATGCGCCATCGGACTACCCCCTTTTCAAGGAGGAATAGTGTGGCACTTGGTGAATTTGACATGCGCTCTCCGGTCATGAAGGGTAGCCGCGCCAAATTCTGATGGTTACTAACCACCGAGATTTAATGGTGGAGTAAGGGCGCTGAGCCAAATACCTCCAGGTATCGGACGGTGGTGTGGAGCATTTCGGTGCAAGAAAGGCGACGGCCGGCGCCGGTTGCCTCATGAGCACCTACCGCCACCTCGCGGCGTATAGCCTCCGAGTTGCGGATGGCCTGAGCTATTTCGCAGGCTTCAGAGGTGTCCCATGCCTTTGGCTCGTCGAGGAAGTAGGCCACGCTGGCGACCATGCCGAGTGACTCGGATTCCACACTCAACTCCCCGTTCACCAACAGGTCGTAGGTGCCGTCTTCGTTTCTGCATATTGCTGTTTTCATGTGATCTCTCCTGGATAAGGAGGCGCAACAACCCACGCGGGGGTGTTGGCCCCAAATGGGTTGATGGATTGAATGGTTACGCACTGTGCTATACTGCAAGCATGGTTGATGCGAGGTGCTCATGATAAATCACAGCGGAAAAACTATTCTCAACTCCAACATTGAAAGGGAATTTATCAAGATAGGCGGTGGCAATTCCGACAAGGTTTTTCGGGACAAGGAATTGGGTGAAGCACTCGTCAATTCTTTTGAAGCGATAGCCGATGCTGGAAGGTATGACATACTTGAAAAAATTTACGAGACGGCCAGATCTTTTAATCCAAATCTACCGCGTATAGAAGACATCGTCGTCCCTGACTAGGCGATATTCATCCTCAAGATGATGTCTTTTTCAGAATCATAACCAGGTGCTCTACGAGCTGCGTTAATGATGTATTGGAGTTCCTTGATTTCTTCTTCGGGCATTCCGGAGTGGTATATGGCATTAATCGTTTCGTTAGGTGACTCGAAAGCCATCTTTAACGCCATATATTTCAAACCTTTCTGCCTTTTGGCTTCATTGATGTTCATGATGTATCTCCTTGATGGAAAAGAGGCACACCAATGCCCAAGGGGCGATGGTGCCCCATAGGGAAAGCCGGATGGAACCGGTTCGGTAAGGATTTTCAGGATTACGGCCTGATCACGCCTGCACGCAGGAAAAAACTGGTCACGAGTGCCACGCGCTCTGCTTATCTATAGCTTGGCTGCCATAGAAAAGCAGGGTTTGGAAAACCCTGCCTGAATGGATGGGCACCACAAGGGTGCCCTAAAAAACTAGCTTGCCATTTTGTGTTCCGCAAAAGTGTTGCATTTGCTCTCTTGCGCCTTGACGGCCTGTTCCACATAGAACCGTCCATACAGGCTGTCCGTGAGAATGAAACGGCGGCTTGTCGCGTCATAGTTGCCTGCCAGCGCACGTACCGCCTCGGATACCATGTCATTCCCCATGTACGGGATGGGCTGGTATGACGACCAGACGTTATCCGGGGTAGGGCGCGGCACGGATTTCAGGTTATAAGACAGGATCTCCCATAGAGTATCAATGGCTTTCTGGGCAACCTCAGCCGACGTGCTGCGATGGACCATGATGCTGTCGATAGCCCCAAACAGGGTGTTCCACGGGGTGCGGACATAATCATAGATGTCCTCCATACCGTTGAATTTCCCAGCCTCGAACTGCCGGGTGTAATGTTCTACCTGGCTGGTCGTGGGGCCGTCAGTCCAGGTGATGTCCAGCGCGCTGTGGCTGCTTTTCCTGATGCTGAACTTCACGTTTGGGAAAGCCCGCTTGAGCAGGATACGGATATTTTTGGTGGCGCGCACGATAGGGTTTGTTTCCTGGTCCGGGACAAACAGCCATGAGTATTCCCTCATGAGATCGTCGGTTGCTTTGGCGAATTGCTCGGCGTCCTGGGCGCGTTTGCGGTCAGCGACATTGGCATGCTCTTCGGCGTGCTGTCGCATCATTGCGATAATTTCTTGTGACTCCACGTTATTATAAAGTTTCCACTGGATCGAAGATCGCAGTAACGCTTCCGGGAGCATCGCAGAACGGCTGCCGTCTTCCCAGATGATATTCACATAAGCGGACCCGCCGATCACGCCGCATCTGCTGTTGATGTTGTGGCAGGTGTCTGGGGACTGCTCGCCGGTGACGCTGTCGATCATGCCGTGTCGTCCGCCGTACAATGCGCTGAATACGCGCTGCCCAACCTGGAGCAAGCCACCGCTGAACGGGGTGAGTGAATTGACTTCCAACATATGGATTTCTCCTTGATTGTTTCCCGCAGCGCTGCGGGATGAATAATATAATGGACTGAAGGAATGAGTCCTTTCAGTCCAGGCTTATGAAGTGCGGGGGTTGCGCGTTATCGGAATTTGCCGACCAGGTATTCCGCTTCCATGCGTGCATGGTCAAGCGTGTCGGATACCAGAAATTCCAGCCAACCGCGGACCATATCCACCAGCACGAAGGCGTGGCATACGTAATCAAATGCGATGCCGACGAACCGGTGGATGGGTTTTCCGTTTCGAGAAATGACTACGCGCCCCTTGTCGTCGAGAAGCAAAACAGGGAGCGTTTTGGCCTGGTGCAACGGATCCATGGTAGTCATGGCGGTTCTCCTTTGAGTGAAGATGGCCGAAAGATGCTCAGCCTGCAATTGTGAGCGTGTTTTTCTTAGTCGCCAGTTCGATATCGCGCAAGTAGTCGAGAAGGCCCCTGGTGTCGCGGTTGTGGTGCATGTAGCCGGCGGTAACGAGCCAGAGCCCGTCTTCGCTGGGGTTGCCGTTATCGTCCTCATTGGAAAACTCGAAGATGGAATTTCCCGTGAAGTTTTCGACGTGCGCCTTGAAGACTCCGCGCTCATCCAGATCCACCACGAGGGTCAATGCGTGACGGTTGATCCCGACGGCCTCGTCCTCGACGTAGCACCAGCAGGACACCCAGCATCCTTTTTCCGATTCGGAGAGAATGACCTTGTCATCCAGTTCCATATCGTTGTCGTTCGCCAGGCCCTTCTGAATAAAGGCGGCATAGGGATTCTCGTCGCGGGGGACACCGTAAACCTTGACCACATCACTGTAGGTGAGACCGCGGCGTTTCAGTTCGGAGAGCACGTCCTCCAGGGGTTTGCCGTGGTAGACGGCGTTCCCGTCCACCTCTTCATTGTCATCATGGCCATCCAGCAATAATTGCAGAGCCATGTCGTAGTAGTTGTCACCGGGCTTGATGCGCCACACGCCGATCGTTGAGTGAGAGGGGATCTCCGTCTGATTAATGTGATGAAGGTTCACAACATTGCCGCACGTCATCCAGCGTATGCGGAAATGGCCTTTGCCGGGATCTTCCATTTGCATGTCGACAACGACACCGAAATCATCGGGGATGCCGGCACCCCAGATGCCTCTTACTAAAACCAGTTCACTCATGGACATAATTCACCTCGTAAAATTACAAGACAGCACGGAGTCTGTCGAAAGTTAAAATATTCCGCACAGAAGCCCGCAAACAATGGTCACGTCCTGCGCAGCCAGTCGTAGAACCTTTGGACGCATTTTTCCTGAATACGGAATTCAGCAGGTGATTCATCCACACGATTGCCCGGGTCCAGATATTGATGAATGTTCCGCACAACCCGTTCCTTGGGGTCGGTATAGCCATACGGCTCTGTATAGCCCAACGCTGGAATGTGCTCGTTCCGGTATCGTCCGGAGTGGACGCGGTCGGAAATGCCTGCGGTTATTTTCATGTAGAGTCTCCTATGAAGGACGATTATTGATGGCGGTATTGGTGCCGTTTGGGTTACCCTCAGAACAGTGGGTTCAATCAAACGTCACTTCCCCGTCATCGGTTATCTCGACCTGGGCAATGATGTCGTCTCCTATATCCAGGGCCACATTGATTCTCCATGAACAGGGAAGACGTTCGATATAGATGTCCCGTGTTGGGACACCGTCGCATGCAAGACGGGCCACCAGCCCATCATTGGTGAGATTTAGCGCAACAGATGCGTCCTTTTTCTCGTAAGCCCCATTTTCCTCATTGTAGGTGCCCACTGCAGATTGGCTTTCCATGAGATTCTCCTTGAAATTTTAGGTGTGGCTGAACACCGTGCCGATGCTCAGTCACTGATTTGAAATGACTTAAACTAGTCTTCGCAGAACTCAAAACCGAAGTAGCCTGCGGTCGGCATGACCCATTTGCTCTAACGTTGCTTTTTCCATGTTTTCCAATCGTTGATGGATTCAAAAGCCGCGTATCCACCGCTCACTTTGACGATTTTGGCGGCCCACGGGCATTGCCGCTGTACGAAATACCTGCTGACGTTCCCGGTGAATCTTTCCATTCGCATTGTTGGATGCTCCTGTTATTTGTGCGCTGTGCGCATGCGTCGTAGATGGGATATCCGTTGGCTTGTCACGGATGGTTTCTAAAAAATGCCCTTTTGGGCAAGGCATGAGAGATTTCGGTTTACGTCCGATAACGGTCTTTCGACAAAAAGCATAGGCAGATTATATTGTGCTGACTATGGTTTCTGACTGTGTTGGGATTCCCCGCCACAAAGCGGGGAAGTATTTCATATCTGATATGGATTGCCTTGAATGATGACCCTTGAATTGAAAAGGCACCAAATGGCATCGCTTCCTGTAGAAAGCGGCAAGGTGAGCCGCAATCTTTCCGCCGCGGAGAACGTGGCCGCGCGCTCGACACATGCCCAGCCCTCATAGTTACTCCAGAATCCGCAGGAATCCAGAGCGTCTTCGCTTGGAGAAAATATGCAGTACCGGTCTTTTACTTTACTGATCGGTGTCACATCTAATACATTACATCCTGGATAGGCCTTTTCTGTCTGTGCGATGGCGCGTTGCTTGTTGTCGGCCAGGCAATCGAATCGCAAGGTGAATTTAAATTCTGCGCGGGGCTCATCATGCAGACGAACCCGATACCCTTTTAAGCTCATGCTAGGCTCTCCTGATGGGTAGAAACTCCGCTCTCGAAAAAAGTTTTAGCGGCAAGAATAATGTCATCCGGTACGGAGCAATAGCTGCGTATCGTGGTGTAATCCCTGGCGTCCATTACCAATGAGGTCAAGTAATACTTCCCGTTCTTTTCTCTCCCGCCCCATTTGCTTTCTTCGGAGATGCGAATATCGGTTTCCCCTTGGCGGCTGGTGAAAATGCTCGGCTGAATGGAAATGCAGTATTTCCCAATGAATATGCAGGACATGACAATCTCCTTGTTTGGGTAGAGCAACCGGAGTTTTGATTTCCGGTTGCATCGAAGGCCAATTGTTGCTGGTTACTCTGGCAAAGCCTGCACCAGAACGGTGTAGTCGTCCGAAATACTGACCGAGAAAACGTGGCCCTTGAGGGACTGGTATTGCCTAAAACCGCTTTCCTCAAGAAGGGCTGTCAGAAGCAAGGCGGGTTCTGGATTCCGTGCCTGGGTCACCAGGCGTAGAAAATCCCGTTCGTCTTCGGCGTTTGCCGTTTCATCATAGTTCTCGTTTTCATCCAGATAATCCGATGCCTGATCTGCGGCACCGTACCCGGAAGCGTTGTTGGGCACGTAAAAAGTGTGCCCATAGAGCACCGTGGTATCGTTCAGTTCGCAGGTCAGTTGCTTCTCCAGGCCATCCATTGTGGCTATGACCTGGATTTTCACACTTGGGCACAGAACAATATCGTTGTTCCAGAAATAACGCAGGTTGCAAGGAATCCGTTGGCGGACATCGGCTTCCAGTGAGGCCGATGCACACTGGTGAATCCAGGGGTGCACCCAGTGATCCGGGCTCAGTTTGCCGGCGTGCACGATCACCCCATTGTTTTCCATGAGGTAGGCCAGGTAAGCCATGGTGTCCATGTCGCAAGACATATCCGGATATCGGTCAAACAACACCAATTTTCCGGAAACGACCTCTTCTTTGCAAACCACCACGTGGTCCAGCATATGGTCTGATGTACAATCCAGCTTGGAAACAAGTCCACTTACCACTCGAGATGGCAGCACCGTCAAGTCGTTTAGAAGCGCAGGTTGCAGGCTGAGCAAAGCATTGCCGTATTCTCTGACGAAGCTTTCATCATCAGCGCGCGCTGCTTTCAGCATGCGCAGTTGGCGCACGTGGACCGATTTCACGGCTTCATAAATGGCTGCTTCTGCAATATCCGCATTGACCAGTCCGCTACGGTCGGGAAGGCGTCCAAAGAATATTCGTGGGTCCAGGTGGATGACCGCCACATCTATACCGTATTCCGATGCGTGGCGATTCGTAATGGGCAATCCCTGCAGATACGTTCTGATGTAGTGTCTAGCATCCCCAAATCCGTTTGGGAAAGCCATTTTCCCGACTGGCGAATCCAGCCAGGATGGACTGGAGTCCATGGCGTGTGGGCGGGGAAGTTCGTCGCCGTTCAAAAACACGGGCACGGGAAACCCGGAAACCATTTCTTTGATTTTTCCCACCGGTGGGATGGATACCCCGTGTAGCTGTACCAGACAGCCCTTGTGGGAGTCATCGGTTTGCGTAATGGGTATTTCCTGAAAATCCAGGGCGGAATCGGTGATGGCGTGAAGCATCCTGTCGCCGCTTTTGACGACGATTTCTTTGGCCACGAACAGACAGGAAAGAAACCCCATCCCATAGGGATGCTCATCTTCCTGAGTTTTTGCATCCCACCCGGATTCCGCTACCGTAAACAGGTTTTGCAGATCGCCAATGCCCTTGCCATCGTCGTGGATGGTGAACATGGTGCCTTCGGAGTTCGTATCGATATGGATCTTCGTGGCTCCGGCGCGGCGTGCGTTTTGCAGCAGCTCGCTGACCCAGGTATGGCTATCGCTGAATGCCATGCGCAGGTTGTTGATGAGGTTCTTTTCGTTGATGCTGATTTTTACTGACATTTTGAGTCCTCACTGTAAATAGTGGTGCCCGGAGATGGACACCAGGAAACAACTTTCAAAGACTGGAAACGTCGATGATGGCGTCGGCCATTTCCCAGAGTTCCGGGGTTTGGCTGACGAAATACTCCCGTTCGTAACCCCCAATGCGCAGCACTTGCCGCTTCATTTCCATGAACCGTCGCTTGCGGTCCGGGTCGAGGGCGCCGTCCGCCTCATCGGTGAACAAGGTGGCGTAGGTTTGTCCGGATTCCTTGGCGAGGAACAGCGCTATCGCTCTGGTCAAGGCTTCGTTAATCCAGGCTCTTTCCCCTCCGGATTTTTTCTCGACGCTTACCCCTTCCTGGGTATCCGCATCGAACACCACGATATCAAAACCCTCTCGGGCTTCTCCTTTTGCGGTTTGGGTCTGGGTTTGAATGGAGACGGTGAAGCGTGGCCCGTAACAGGCCATCAGCAGGTCGTTGGCATAACTGGACAAGGTTGGGCCCACATCGTCTATGGATAACGCGATGATGCCGTCGTTACCAAAAGCTTTGACCAGCGTGGTCCAAAACCCGATCTCCTGCCCAAGATGTCGGACCGTATGTTCGATATCCGTCCGCCGCCCGGACTGCAACGCCAGGGACTGTGCAGCGGCCTTGATGTTGATGAGGTCTTGCTGCAGGTTGGCGATCCGGTTTTCGATCTGGTCCATCGCATTCTGAGCTTCCTTCACCGCCAACAGGGCGATCTCGGAGGTGCTCTCATCGGGCACGATGATGCCGGCAACTTCGGACGCAATACGGGCTTTCTCGGATTCGAGATTTTCTGCTTCCAGATGCGATTCCTTTTGCAGGTCGGTCAACTCGTTGGCAAGTCGCTGTTCCAGTTGACTCAGAAGGGATTCCTTTTCCTGAATCGCTTCCTGGGCGTTTTTCATGCTTTCGCTCCACTGCTGGATTTGCGTTTCCGCCTGTTCCAGCAATGGGCCTTCAGCGGCAAGGGACTGGAGACTTTTGAGCGTTTCCTGGTGTTCCCGGAGCATGCCTTTGAAGGACTGCAATTCCGGGTCTTCCAGGACGATGGCCTGCATTGCCGCCTGCTGTGACAAATAGGCGTCATGAGCCTTTTTGAATTGCTTGCGCATCGTTTCCAACTGGATGGTGACCGGCTGGATTTGCTGTTCGGCGCGACGGGCGTCCGCCAACAGCTTGCAGTGTTGCGCCATTTCGTTGCCGGCGCAGGGGACCTCCTGAATCAAAGCCGCCTGGCGTTCGGCATCCTTGAGCAAGCGTGCCTGGTTTTCGCCATCCGCCTTGATTTGCGACTGGGTTTGCGAAAGCGCCATGATGTCCTTTTGCAAGGCATCAGAGGTCTTCCGTTTATCCGCCGCTTCCGTTTCCTTGCGCTCGATGTCCCCTTGCAGGGCTTCCATTTTCGCGCGTGTTTCCACGGTTTTGGTGATCGCCTGCCGTATGGCCGGACCGCGAAGTTGCAGGTCTTGCAATTTTTGCAATTCCTGTGTGGCGCGGTCTCTGGTGATGCCGAGTTTACTGATTTCGGCGCGCAGAGCCTGTGATTGAGCAGCACAGGCTTCGGTTTTTAGTTGATGCTTTTGAGTCAACTGCGCAGTCAGTGTGTGAATACGCTCGGTGATGCCGCGGAGCGTCTTCTCCAGGCTGGCCTTGCGCTCGCGTACAGATGCGCTTTGTCGCATCAGAGCGTCCGCATCGGCACGCGCCTGCTCTTTTTCGCGCAGATGAGCGTAGGCCATTAATTTGGCTTCCTGTAGTTCTTTCAACCGGTTTTCGGTATCGAAAACGTTTTGTTCAGCCTGTTCCATTTGTTGCTGGGCCAGTTGAACGCCGCGCAGGGTTTCCTGCTGAGCGGACAGCTCTGCCTTGAGTTGAATGCTCACCTGTCCGGCTTTCTTGCCTAGCTCCTTGATGCTGTCGAGGCCCAGCAACTCCGCCATGAGTCCCTTGATTTCCGCATTGCCGTAACCGGACAACGGCTTACGGTTTTGCGCGGAAAAGACGCTGGTGAAAAACGTTTCCGGGCTTCCCAGGATGCTTTCCAGCACCCGGTCGTAGGTGTCGGTTTTCCCATCCGATACCACGCTGCCATCCTTGGATGTCGCGGGTTCGGCATGGCCTTCTGTATTGATGACAAACAGATAGGCCTCGGTTTTCCGCCTTTTCCCGGACTGGAATTGCAGAAGGGATTTGTATCGAATGCCATGATGCTCCCATTCCAGTTCTTTACTGCCCTCTGGGAGAGCAAGTTCTTCATAAAAGCTGAAAGCGGCGGGACTATAGGACCCGCCGCTGCGGCTGGGCATGATGCGGTAGGGGTGGAGGTTGTCCATGATGGTGGACTTCCCCGCGCCGTTCGGCCCGGTCAGCGCGACCAGAAGGCCAGCGTCCGGGCTGGGAAGCTCCAGCGTGATGGATTCCCTTTTCCGGCCCGCGAATATTCCCGCGAACCCGGTCAGGGTCAACTTGGTTGGTCGCATGGTGACTCCTTGCGTGAGAGGGGTGGAGAGATCCACCGGAAAATGCAGATTCGGATGGCCGTTTTTACCGGGTGCCGCCCGGCTGTCGAAAGACAGGGTAAAGGGGATTTTCAGGAGACGGCTTGGAGCCTCTTGAAAATCCCCTTCCGTCGGCGGATGCCGAGGAAGAGGAAATATTTTTGCGAACGCCTAGTTATTGACGTAAGGGGAAACAATCAGCGTCGGATTATGTCCGGCGGATTGCTGTTCTTCCTTATAACATTCCAGCTTCATTGGATTGTTTTTCGATGAGTTGATGATATGAATGCGGGGCAAACCGTTCCCATATTTTTTGCAAAAATTGTTGAACGCATTGATGGCATCAATGGGAACATAGATGGCGTACTCGGAAAAAACCTCCGCCTCGGCCGCGCCCCTGGATACCCCTATTTCGTTGGTAAACTCCATCATCACCCCGTCATCACCTACTGAAAGGGCCACAACGCTGTGCTTATCGTCGGAGATAGCCGTGGCAGCGTCTATCGCCAGACCAAAATCATCAAGATTTAACAATCTGCACAGCATGGTGCTCGAAGTCTCCAACATGCGGCGCCACGGGATGTCTTTCTTATCGGCCAGCAACGAAGACCGAAAAGTCCACAGCGCATGAGTGCCGGTAATCGTGAGCCCTTGCTCACCAATTTCCAGGCTAATTTCCTGGTCGTCCATCTCGCTCAAAAATTTCACGAGCGTGGTGGCCGTGGTCATGGCGATGGAAACGTTTTCACTTTGCGCGGTGTTTCCCAGAACGGGCACAGTGGAATGGGCCATCGCTCTGCCATTGGTGGACAACACATGGACCGTTCCGTCTTCCGGATCGGTTTCCATGGAAACCCCGACAACGGAGGTCATCCCCTTGTCGTCAATGCAGACAGAGCATAACGCCAGGGCGTTACGCAAGGCTGTCGCCGTCAGACGCAGACTGCCTTTAATCTTCTCGGACGAAGGGAAAGGAAAAGCATCCAATTCGATGGTTTTCGCCTTCATCCTGGAACGTCCGCATTCCAGCGTGGCAATGTCTCCAGTGACCGTAATTTTGACAGTGGCGCCATTGGAGGCTTTCAGGAAACGGAAGACTTCCTTTTTTGGGAGGCATACCCCTTGGTGGTCCGCCCAATCCGATACCCCGGGAGATGGCTCGACGCTCACCCTGGCGTAGTGGTTGTTGTCGCGAAAGTGCAGATGGAGAAGATCTCCATTGCGGACCACCGCGATGTAGTGGTCCGGGGTGAAGTCGAATCCGCCGGTGTCGATCAGAGTCGCCACCTTGACGGCTTCGACCAGCTTTTCACGTTCGATAACGGTGTGCATACGTACTCCTTAAAAAAGGTCCATGAGGCTGGTTTCTTTCCAGTCTTTGGAGGTGGATGAACCGCCGCTGGACGCAGCGGTTTTTGCGGTCGTTTCCGCGGGTTCCGCGGTTGGGACGGCATCTGGTGTTTCACCCGTAGGCTCTTCCGCCTTGAGGGTGTGTTAGGAGGGTGCTTTCGGCTGCTCCGGTGGCTCCTTCAGGCGTTGTGGCTCTTTCAGGATGTTTTGAACCAGCGCGTCCGGCTCCAGATGGGTCAACATTTCCAGCCGGTCCAGGAGTGGTTCTGGCTTGGTGTTGGTGCTTTCGCACCATTTTTGCAGCTTGTCCTGCAGGGTGTGGCTTTGACTGATGCCTTCGGCGCGCACTCGAGTGACGGGAATAATCCGGCCTTCGATTTTGCAGTCCATGGCACCGGCCTGTTCGACCAGTTTCTGCAGGCTCTCACGATCCACTGTATGTCTCTGGTCTTCATCCACCGTGTAGCGTATCCGCACGAAAGATCCGGGGTTGTTCCGGACCGCCTGCGTGATGGATTCGATATCCGGGGAGCCGTCGAAATCAATGTGGAGCAACTTTCGTGCGGGAGTGGGCATCAGTCGGCATGCGGCATTCCGATGGTCCACTTCCCAGTACAGCCAGCCCTTTTCACCTTCCTCACCGTAATGCAGTCGCCCGATGGAGCCTGCATAAGCGATGCGCTGGGTGCCGTAACCCGGCAGTGCGTTTTCCCAGACCTGATGCTTGTGGATGTGACCCAGGAGGTAGGCCGATGCCTTGGCGGAGAAGAGACTGCCGGTGGTGAACTCATGGTCGAATCCGATCATGGGTACCCCATGCTCGGTGATGCAACCATGTACCGTCCCATGAGACACCCCAAGCGTAGGTATGCCGCGGTCGCGGGCCATGATATTGGCCAGAGCGAATCCCGCCAGCAAATCGGCCAGCACTTCGCCGATAGCCGCGTGATCGTCGGCGCCGATGGCCGCGACCATGTCCGCTTTGTTGACCGTGGGCAGGCAAGAAAACAATGCCTTGGTCTGGCCTGGCAGGGTCTCATTCGAGAATCGCCAGTCCGGGGTTTCCAGTGCCAGCGAACTGGCCCATTGCCCTTTTATCAGGAGACACCATTTTCGAGCAAGGCCACCTGCTGGATTTCCGTGGCCACAAAGACCGGATGCCTGCCGCCGACAAACTGGAAGACTCCCAGCGCGCCGGGAGGTTCGTGCGAAAAGGTGCCCTGCAACATCAGCACCGGACAGTGATTGGACAGGCCATGAATATGACTTGCCAGTTTCTGTACAGATGGGCTATGCAGGTCTACCCGATGGTCGGTGGAGTCGCCGCTGATGACGGCGACGTCCACCTTCTCGCCGGCGGCACCTTCCACGGCCGCCGTCATGCAGCGGTCCACCTCTTCGAGATGTTCCGGTGAAAAGTGCAGGTCCGACAGGTGGGCCACGCGCAATGGTTGAGAACTCATAGCCCGTCCTCCACAATGAAGCCGTCGGCACTTGCCATTGTCTTTTTTTCGTGCAGGATCTGCACGAGTGCTTCTTTTTCCATGTAACCTCCTGTCATCTGCTATGATGACCTTGCTCATCAAGAAAAGGGGTTTGAAAATGGCAA
>SCLI03000405.1_pt1 | contig 27344 bp, 49 predicted proteins | sample 7268041 | NCBI WGS metagenome assembly SCLI03 (sample SAMN10721081, study PRJNA514188) | viral metagenome | isolation source: depth-stratified mine tailings core A | place: China: Fankou Pb/Zn Mine tailings | collected 2017-10 | reverse complement strand
CTATTATCATTGGAGGAAAACCTAGATTGTGGGTGAGTTCAGAAGGCCAGTTATCTATATTATAGGTAAACTCTTTAGCTATTTGAAGAGAAGGCCAAGAGGAATTAAACAATAACCCATAATCTGGAGCAGTTAAAGCGTTATAGCCAGCTCGTGCTATTTTTATGCCAAAATCTTGATTGGCTGTTAAGTTTGTTGCTCCCATTATGCAAATCCATTTTGTTGATACCCCATAACCATCTGTGTATTGCCGTTAGAGTCGTTTATCGTATATTGTCCCTGTATAACTTGTTGCCCTGATGTTCCTCCAGATAGAGTTGTGTATGGTGCTTGGTTAGGGTTGTCCATCATTTGAAAGAAAATTAAAGACTCGATGGCAATATAAGGAAATGTCGGATAACCAGGTTGCACTGTAGTCCCTTGAGCTTGTGGAGCTTGAACATTAAACTCAACGTTACCTAGAATTGGGTTAGCGGCGAAAGCTAGATTAGGGGCGTTCTGGGCTTCTGAGCTTATCTGATTTGAACCTACATCATCAAACATTTTAAACCTCTCCTGGTATTATGTCAGCTTCATCGGACAGTGGCTTAATCTCGGAGGATATGCCTAAGATAACGGCAGGAGCAGTGGCACTTCCAGTATTGACTAGGTTAAAGCCCCATTGTAATTCGTGAAACCTAAGGTTATTCCACTCTGTAACCACTTCAGTTGCTCCACTTGTAGCAGTTGCCCCATAGTTAGTCGTTCCTCTATCTACTATCCACCAGGGTGTTAATTCCCAGCCAGTAGGTAAAGCTTCAAAGTAAACCTTATTCCTAACGGCTTCTTTCTGTTTATAGACTACCCCACCATCATATATAAGAGATGTCCAGGTAGCATAGGTAGATGGATTGGAAAAGTTATCTATAACGTCAAGCCCTGAGTGAACCACGCTATTACTATCCGTGTATTGCCAAGAGGAAAACATAGCATCTACAAAGTTTACTACACAACCAAGTTTAAGTTGATTGGTTGAGGTATAACTCTGATTAGTGGTAGTACTTGTTGCACTATCGAATTCCACTATAGACTGAGAATAGGAATATCCATAGGAGTTAGGAAAGGTAAGCTCTACTGCTCCCCAGCTCCATATTCCATAATCTATATTTGGGTCAGTTGTATAAGATGGGTAGCCCATCATTAAAATGTTATACCTAGACGTTGAACCATTTGGATAAACCTTAGTCTGATCTTCCACGTCCATATAGTCGGTGTTCTGATAGGCTAACTTCCTAACCTTTAGGACTGTCTGACCACCACTCCAAGCATAGAGTGATCCAGCACAAGCAAAGTAAGTTACGTTATTAAACGTGTATAGCCCATAGGGCGCTCCCATAGGCAGATTAATGATGATTGACGGGTTATTAGTAGAGCCATCCCAGAAGTATAAACAGCCATATTGATTGTTTTTAGTTGGTTCATTAGAGGTAACCTCTGTGCCTATTACAAGGTACTGGTTATTAGTAGATATTCCACAGACTTCCTCTCCTGGTTTGAAACTGAGGGCGTGCCTTATCCATTGTCCATTAGAGGGATTAGCGTCATTGCCAAAGTTATAGGTAGATAGATAGTTCCCGTTTCCTATACAAAGGGTTGGCTGACCTCCACCAGTGAAGTAGGCAGTAGGATGCCATTTGTTGTTAGGTTCAACAAGCCTGTAGGCGAACAATAGAAAATCACAGCTTGATAAGTCGTTTTGATAAAATGTCCAAACAGTAGCGCTATCACCACTTACGCTAGACGTTAGGTGAAAATGATAAGTAGGCTGTATACCTGTATTGGAGGCATTAACAAATGCTCTTACCTGAGAACCAAAAATAAAGTTATTCCAGCCAGTAACCATATCGGCATTAGTTATAGTTTTACTTGCAAGTTCGTTATTAACGCTATCGTGTAATGTAAGTGTCCAATTACCAGTCCCTATTTTATCTACATAGATCGCTATCGAATAAAAAGGCTCAATATCGGGTAAGAAAAAACAGCCATTATTGAAACTTGTGGGGGTTGCGTCTTCTATAATCGTTGAGGGCAACGTATAAGTATAGCCTCCATAAGTCGTACCATTAACTGTTACTTGAGTACTGGCGTTGTCTGTAACTTGAGAGGGGCTAGTTATTCCTTGAGCCAGTCCTACCGTATTGGCGTTATTCCTGTATATTCCAGTGTCATAGAGTCCATCTGTATAATCATATAGTTGGGTAGTCCCTGATCCAGTAGAAGCACTCTCGGCAAACTGATTTATTCTAAATATAGGCTCTTTACCAGATGTACCCCTAGTAACACGTCCATACATACTAGCCGAAGATTGACCCATTAAATAAAGTTGGTCGGTAATCTGAGAATAATAAAGTCCTGCTGAACCGTCCTCTGGTATCTGTCCGACCGTAGTTACATTGTTTGATGTATCAATTCTATATAAGAAGCCTTGGTCGCCTAAACCCCATCTTACTCCATCTAAATCTTGCCTTATGGCGGTTATACAATCCTGCAAGTTAGTGGCAATCGCTCTAGAAGCAGGCAATACGCTCATCTGAGAGGGAAACGTTCTAAAGTCTAAGTTCTGAGAGTTATAAAAAGAATTGGCTATACCCATTTTATAGTCTACAGTTATTCCTCCTTGAAAATACTGGGCGTTTATTACAAAACTTTCACTGTTTTTAGGTTGTTTGCTACTTGCCATATATTTATTCCTTTATGCCGCACTTGTAAAGTTAGTCCAAGTTGTAGAACCTGTAGTATTAACATATAGTCTGGTAGATGTTGATGAGCCCGAAGTATTTAAATAGATAGAGCCCTGTGCGGCCGTAAATGTAGGAGCGCCTGCTCCAAAGAAAATACCAAAGTTTGAAGTTGAGGACATTAATAACCCTGATGTATTTGCCCCTGCTGATGGAGGTGATGTACTAGACTGCATAGTAATCTGACCGCTTGTAGATATAGTGCTACCAGTTAGAGAGCCTGTTAGGGTTGTGTTCCCTGTAACGGCTAGGGTGCTATTTAGAGTAACCGCTCCACTTGCAGTAATCGTACCCGCACTTATATTCCCTAAACTTCCTGTTATAGTCGGTGAACTTATAGTAGGACTACTTATTGTAGGAGAGGATATTGTCGGGGAGCTTGCTAGGACAAAGTTGCCCGTACCCGTTGAGCCAGAAACAAAGGAACTAGTTATAGACTGCCACTCATTTGTGCCATTTGAGGGGCTTGTAAGCACTGTATTAGCTACTGGTGAGGTTTGAGTACTATTTGTGCCTAAAAGGGTCTCTATGGCTATTACGGAGTCATTTTGATTGTCTTGCCCTGAAGCTAGATTAGGACTACTTAGGGTATCAGTAGAACTAGGGTATGGTAAGGTAGTTCCGTCATCTTTATTTACTGGATATGGTGTTGACATTTATTTCCTTTCTTTTGTTAAGTTATTATCCTGTTATTGGAGGTGGTGGTATCATAAAGATTGAGTAGCGGTATTTATCGTTCTGTCCTTGTACCAGTCCCGTTTGTTTACTTGCGTAGTTCTCTCGGTATTCGGTTAGAAGTTCTTGGAATAGTCCATTATATAGTTCGGCACTTCCCATATCTTTACGTTTTAGATAAAAGTTATAGGCGGCGTAGTAAACTAATCCTAAGTGGTAGTCTGGTGGAATATCTGGACAATCTGCAATTACATAGTTTAAGTTAGCCCCTGATACACCTCCATAGAAGTTAGCTAGTTCAAGTTGAGCAGTATTATCAAAGTTAGCTATCTGATACCAAGCCTCGTTATAACGACCAGATATATTAAACCAACGTCCGACAAAGGAAGCGTCCCAAGAGTTAGTTGAACAGTCGATTGTCGTACTTCCTGAAGTAACTGTAACTGTACCTGTAGTAACATCGTTCATACTTAATTCTAATTGAGGCTCATAAGATACGTTTAAAGAGTTAGTAGCATTAGCACTAGGTATTGGCCATAAACCTATTTCGTCCCTACCTCTAATGAAGTAATAGGTTGGAACATTAATAGTAACGGCAGGGATAACATTTATTTTGTTCCACATATATTCTGAGTCTATTGGTTTAACTGGATAGTTTAATCCGTTAGAGTTGACATAAACCTGAGTTACACGAACACAATCAGGTGGAAGCTCATAATACTGTTGGTTATTGATTAAGTTGGCACTAGCCTGTTTTCTAGTCCAGTATCTTCGTGCGGCGTTCTTAATAAGCTTTAAGCCTAGATTTATGTCATTCTTAGCATTAGTAAGGTCTTGGCTATCTGCAGTTGCACTAAACCCACATATATCGGCTACTCTGGTGTACATTGTTTCAAAACTTAAAATTAGCCTATCCTCCTATCTAGGTTATTGCCCCAGACTATGCCTTTCGGCATTTTCTTTTTATTTATTTTACATTGTTGGCATAGCATATCTTTATTCCTTTATGTTCCTATAACAATCCACGTTAAACCGGTAGTGAACCCAGTTGTTCCAGCAATATACGCCGATAGTGTTCCTGCACTAACTGAGTATCCATTAAAATCGGGCAAAATGCTGGAATTTGAAGCATTATATGGGCCAACGGTTGCGTATTGAATAGTTGTAAAGAAGTTAGCTGGCGACATATCTATTGTGTAATTACCGCCACTAGTCCATGAAAATGTAGTAGTTAATATTCCCCAGAGTAACTTAATGCCGCCAAGATTTATGTAGTATGATACATTACCGTTACCTCCAGTATAAGTAGTAACCTGTCCGCTAAAGATAGTAGAGAGTAGGTCTGCAAAGGTAACTAAGCCTGTAGCCGTAAAACTAGATGATACCGTGAGACCTCCGTTGGCGGTAACTGCCCCCGTTAGGGTAGAAGCTCCACTTACTGATAGGGTGCTATTTAGAGTAGTAGCCCCACTTGCCGTAATAGTCCCTGTAGATATGTTTCCTAGTGAACCCGTAATTGTAGGACTAGAGATAGTAGGCGAAGAAATAGTAGGACTTGAAATGGTGGGCGAAGTGGCTAAAACGAAACCACCAGAGCCAGTAGAGGAAGATACGTTATTAGAGGTTATCTTACCCCATATGTTAGAAGTGGCAGAATCAGCTTGTAAGACGTTATATTGAGCCGTAGGGGTTGTCTGAGTAGTATTGTTCCCTAGTAAGGTTTGGATAGCGATTAAAGCGTCGTTCTGATTATCCTGTCCTCCAGCTAAGCTAGGTGAATTAGTGTCATCTTGAGCTGAGGGATAAGGCAAGCTAGTGGAATTATCGAGTGAGAGAGGATAGTTTGTGCTCATAGTGAATTACCTCCCGCAATAGGTGTCCAAGAAGTAGGTTGCTTCCAGTTGTAAAAAGGTTGAGTTCCATTAGTTCCGTCATAAGTAACAGCTGTTTGATCATATTCTCTAGTAGACTGGTCATAAGGATAGACATTAGCGCTACCTGATAAACTGCTGACATATTGCCCTGCCTGATTTATCATACCTGGATTTAAGTCCCAAGAAGTAGGTGCTCCGTAGAGAGGAACATAACTCGGTCCTCCATAGTACTGTTGTTCGGCGGGGTAGACTAAAGAACTAGTCCAAGTAGTAGCATTTTTCCAGTTATAGGGATTTCCATCAGTAGAAGTATAACCTCCATAGGGCTGAGTAGTTGAACCATACTCTGTACCCGTATCGGTATAGGTTAAGTCATTAGAGGTATTAACTGTAGGATTAAAGTTCCATTGAGTAGGTGCTCCAGTAGTATTGTTGGTGGGGTCGCCGTAGTTTGCCATAACCTTTACTCCTTTCTTTGTTTTAAATCATATTGAACCAAAAACTAACAGTTGCACTCCCCGTATTTGCTTCTAGATATAGTTTTGAACATCTAGCAACATCTATAGTAACAAGCGTGCCAGTGGGTACTGTGAAATACTTAGTTGCCACCGTATCGTCAGCCTCAGAGATATTAATCGTATTAGTTATTGTGATGATGTTTAATTGAGCGGCGTCCTGAGGGATATTAATAGTAGTAACCGCTGTATCTAATACTGTTAAGGGTGATGTAAGAGCCGTACTAGAGTTATCTGCTGTTTGAGGACCAGAACCTATCATACCCGTTAAGTTAACGTGATCTCCGTCACTAACTACACTATTAACAAATAAATCGGTAGTACCCGTTAATATTTGTTTGGTGGTAAATGTATATGTTGACATTTGTGCTAAACCTTTCTTTTTAAATAAAAAATAGCCCCATTTCTAGGGCTATCTATTGGCCGTGTATATAACGTACACGTTTATTATACCACCTAATTATAAAGACATAAAGAGCTTAATTAGATTAAACGCTTTCTACTCTCTATATATCTTTGTTCTTCTCTTAACTTTTCGGTTTGGGCTTCTAGAGCTTTCTTATTAGCGTCTAGTCCTCTGTTCTCGGTTTCCATCTTTAAACTCCAAGCGTCTATTTGAGATTTCATATTTTTATATGTATCAGTGAGTTTGTCTACTTCTATTCTTAGACTAGATAGGGTGGTCTTATAATTCTCGCTAGTCTTAGCATACACTTCTTCTAGGTTTCTTTTTTGTAGGGAGAGGGAGCTTATCTCTTTGTTTAATTCGTCTTTCTGGGCTTCTATCTGGTCTATATCGTTTAAAGTTTCGTCTTTCTTAATAAGATACTTCCTATATTCATCTTGTAACCCCTTTAAGCTCTCGTTTCCCTCTTGAATAGAGTTCTGGATTAGCTGTTCTTGGGTCTTTTGATACTCTTTTCGCTCCTCTATTTCGTTTTTAAGGCTATCTAGGTCTTGTTTAAGGGCTTTCTTATCAACTAGTGGTCTTTTCAGTGTCTGTGTTGTCATTTTCTTTTAATCCTAAATCTGCTAAAGACTTTTCGTATACTTCTTTATCTGTTAAGGGTGGATTACTAGGGGCAACACTAGGGTTTTCTATAATTTGAGGGGTTGGACTAACGCCTCCTCTATCAAACTCAGGAGTTTCAATACCAATTAGGATCATATCAATGTATTTTTGTTGTTTATTGTCATCGTACCAGGCAAAGGCTAGGTCTACTGGTTTACCCTCAATGTTCTTTCCCTCTGGGTGAGAGGCAATTACCTCTTTCTGGGATAGTTTCTTATATAACTGTTCAATCATTATATAGGCATTCCAGCCTTGAAGTACTTTAGTTTCTCCTGGTTGTATACCATACATATCTGGTAATTCTCTTTGAATATAGTGGCCAGTTCGTCCTACATTACCCTCTGCTTCTTTAGATGGGTTCATACTCTGCCAGTAAAACGTTTCATCATCAGGGTTTATTACTCTAACGAAGTCCGTTGGTTCAAATCTATCGTGCAATCTATCTACGAACGTCTTATTAACATCATTTACCGAAGTATTACTTACCCCGTATAGCTGGGGAGCTGGTTGTGTTGTCTGGTTGTCCATTATCTTTTACCGCCTTTTCTGCAACTTTATCTTCCCCTGCTTTATTACTACTATCTGATTCTAACTTAGCAACTAATAGTTCTAGTTCTTTAAATGCTCCCTCTAATTGTCTTTGTTCAGTTGATGATGATTGTATAACTTGGGTAAGTTCGTCGTACCTAGCACTTAAGGCTTGCATACGACTCTTAAGAGATTCTATGTTCATAAATGGCATTATAGTATATTCAATATGTTTATGCAAATAAAAAAGGCTCTCGTTTAAGAAAGCCTTGATTATATAGTTTTTGTTTTATTATTTTGTCTAGCTAGCCTTGACTACCCAGAAAGCTACTTTAATAGTTCCGTTAAATGCTGCTGAAGCGGCAATGTTTTGGACAACGATTACTACTGAACCAGAGGCTGGCGTTACTGTAGCTACCGTTGGTACACCAGTTGTTGCTGTCCCCAGACTTACACTTGCAAATACCAAATCAGTAGCGGCTACAACAGTGTTGGTTATCGTAAGAGTGTAGGTGGCGGCGGCTGCAGTTGTTAAGCTTTCAGAAGTAACCACTCCTGCTGCCTTACTTAATGTAGCTGCACCCGAAGTTGCTGTTGCTGTACCATTATCCAAAATAGCTAGAGCAGAGTTTGAAGCAATTTGAACTTCACCAGTTCCTTTTCCTGCTATACTAATACTTTCATTAGTTCCTGAGCTAATAGCTTTAACTGCTACTCCTGAGCCTGCTGCCGCACCAACTACGTCAACTCCAGTTGCTACTGAAGCAGTTGAGCTGTCAACATTGAAGACTGGATTAGTAGTACCATTAGCACCAACAGAAAGAGCATTGGCTGAAGCGTCGGTTATGGTTTGTCCACCGCTATAGTTAACAGAGTCTGCTGTAAGACTGTTATTAATAACAACAGGGTAGTTAGTCAATATTCCGCCTTGCTGTTCTACTTGGTTAATATATTCTTCAATAGCTAGATGTGAACTGTTTTGTGCTGTTCTTGCCATATAGTTTCTCCTTATCTTTTAGTTTATTAATTTAGACAAAGGTCTACTGAAGCTGTTCCTGAAGTAACTGTGTCTAATGCTTGTCCTACAACTTTATCTGTTACAGCTGCAACTACTGTTACGTCTCCTGCAGTTGTTACTGATTGCTTAACTGCCTCAAAAGCCGTTACGCCTGAAGCGTCTGCATTTACAACACAGTGTCCTTTAACTTGAACCCAAGCGTAGTACTGTTGAGATGAGCTATTAGGTACTTGTACCGTTAGTACTCCTACTGGTTGTCCAGCTGTTGCACTTGTTACAATATTTGAGTATGTGTTCTTCCTTAGGTTTACTGTATCAGTTCCTGCTACCAACACTTCTGGTTGTGCTAGAGGTTCTGCTAAGTAAAGTGTGATTGCTCCACTAGCTGCAGCAGCAGAGTTTCCTCTTAGCTGATAGCTTACTGGACCTTCGTTAGTTCCTGAAGTTTGTAAGACTTCTACATAACCACCTGCAAATTCATCTTGAGTAACTGCAGTTGCACCGTTAGTTACGTTGAATGAGAATGAACCTTTAGTTAAAGCACTGTTTGGTGTTGGACCACTTCCTAGTGCAGTATTGCTTGGCTGAGAAGTAGGGATAGCTAAACCTGTTGCATCTGTTGCTTGTGCAGGTGCTACTAAAAGTGTTCCAGGAGCAACTGTTGAAGTTCCTCCAATTAAACACCACCTAAACTCTCGGTTGTTGGCAGTTATACCTTTATATCCTAATTCACGAGGATCAGCATTAAATCCTGGTGCCCAACCTCCAACAGAGTTACCTGCTGTAAGGGAAGTATAGAGCTGTATTGTGTTAATGTCTGTCTCGGTTAAATATCGTGGACCATTTTGCATATTATTTTCTCCTTTTCTTTTATCTTATTAGTTTGATGTTACACCAATTAATTTACCGTTACGTCTTGGCTGAGAACAAATCAAGTTACCCATTAGCATTAGGAAGCCGACCTGTCCATACTGGTTAACAGGGCTCATCATCTCTCGGAATTGCCATACGTCAGGGAATTTTACGTCCTTGTAGTAACCTTCAGTAACTTCGTTATTTGAACTAATTTGCTTAAGTTCTGCAGCCTTTAGGCTATAGAAATCAAGATAGTGTTCGTTTAACCAGAAGAAAGTACCACTTGGGGCCATATCGTCTGCAACCATATTTCTTGCTCGGTATTGGATTGAGTTAAATCCTGCTCGACCACGAAGTCTTTCGTCTCCAGGTCTTACAGATACACCAGGTGGCAATCCGCCATCTATTCGGTCATATCCACCAGAGTTAACAACATCGTATCTTGCTGAAAGCATTGGTTGGATAATACCTTCGATGTATGTCCAAATAGCTTTAGTAGTAAGTCCGATTGTTGGGCTTTCTGAGAATGAACCTGCTGCACTTACGTTATCGAACTCACTTGATAAGTAAGATAATGTAATTATTCCGTTAGATACAGTTGTTACGTCTGCATTAACGAATGTGCTAGTACTTCGGGTTAATCCACCATAAGCTGATGTGTTTGTTCCGTTGTCTACAATTAAACCTAATCCGTCAAAGTCTTTTCCTGAACCTGTTCCATAAAGAATAGAACCTACACCTGCGGCTGCAGAGTTTTTAGCTTCATCCATTCTGGTTGCAAGTAGTCTTAAGACTTGCTTTTCGTTATTAGCGTTAATATCTCGTTCAATTCCTGGAATTGCAATACTTTGCTCGTAAGCAGCAACATAGAAAGTAAGGATTCTAGTGTTGTTAGTAGCTGCAGTTGGGAATGTGTCCATACCACTGAATGAGCCACCCGTTGTAGAGTTAGCTGTTTCGATTGGTACGTTTAATGTTACACCGCTCCATCTCTTAGATCTTCCAAGAACTAGAGAGGTAAATATGTTAGAGTTGTTGATTTGGTCAACTAGTCTAGGCAAAATTTCCTGATAGGTAATATCGGTTACTCTATCTGTGAATACCATTCCTGCCATATAGATTTCTCCTTTGTTATTATTTTTTAAAATAAAAAAACAGCCCTTTTATGGGGCTGTCTTTCGGCCGTTTATATAAGTAAAGCGCTTTTATATACTTTACGAGTCTATAATACTACTTCTTTTTTGTTTGTGCAAGTTTTTCTATTTGAGTTTCCAAAGACTTAACTTTATCCTCAAGTGCACTAATGTGTTTTAACCAAGGCTCGGAAACTAAAACTTTAATCTTAGATTCGATCCTTTCTACTACTTTTTCTGCGTCTTCATATTTAGATTGATGAATTATGCTTTGAGTTTCCTCAGCTAAGGTTTTGGCGGCTTCACGAGTTATTAGGTTAGCTCGAGCTAGAACTGCAAATACTGTTGTTAATAAATTGTTCATTATATTTATATCTCCTTTAATTATTATTCTTTTATTCTGGGAAGTAAGTGTCTAGTATCATATCTAAGGAAGCGTCTTTAGGTAGTTTATATTTCCTTTCAACACTTGAGCCTTGACCCGTATTAGATATTTTCCTAGAGGCTTGTTTCCTAGCATTATCTTCTTTTTTCTGCTGGGGGCTATCTTTAGGGTTTTCTTTTCGCCATAAAGTGTATGCGTCTTTATATGAAAGCCTAGAGAATAGTCTGCCGTTTTGATTACTTTCGTTTAAGCGTCTTTGGTTTTCTTTATTATAGAAGTCTAATACTTCCTGCATTTCAATTACTGCAGGGTCTGAATTAAAGCGTCTATCATTAGGTGGGTACTTAAACTTTCTAAGTTCTCCCTCCCTTTGTAAATCCCCAATGTCTATTTGTATGTCCCTATCCTCTGCTTTAGAAAAATCAGTAGCCTGTTGATTATTTTGTCTATTAGTCCACTCAGATTCTAGCATTCTAGCTCTCAAAGTTTGATCAGCTATTTCCTGTTGGAATAATTGTCTATCATATTCAGAGGTGAATAGGAAATCTCTAGGCAAATCGTTAGCTCTTTTAACTTGGAGGTTGACTATCTTTCCGTTCTGTTCTCCTACTACATTAATGGCTGGCAAGCTGGCTAATATAAACTTAGCAAAGTCATTGTTTTGGTTTGGGTCTAAGTTCTGGTTTTGAACTGGTGGAGTTTCTACGTTATCGTCTTCGTCTATACCCTCGTCTGCATAGTAGCCTTCTTCTTCGTCTGGCTCTTCAGATGCTTCTGTTGCGTCTTCACCGCCCTCTTCTTTTTCCTTAGACTCTTCGCTAGACTCGGTTGACTCATCTTCTTTTTCCCCTTCCTCTTCTTTCTTATCTTCAGCTTCTTTTTCTACTAGTTCGTCATATTTTTGTTCTACTAAATCAGCTAGTTGACCGTTGCCCTCTTCGTTCTCTTGGACAAAACTATCTATGGCTGATTGGTCAATGCCTGATGTTGCTTGTTGATCCATTTAATGAACCTCCTTTTAAATTAATGTTAAACGTTTTGAATAGCGCCAGGATTAGCTGGGTTAGGTGGCATAGGGTTATTCTCAGGTAACTGAATAGGGTTAGGTGCTTGTCCCATTCCCATATGTTGAGGTGGTGGCATTTGGGGAGCTAATTGTCCTAGTCCTCCTCCCATCATTGGGGGTTGAGGAGGTAATCCGCCCATTGGACTGCCAGGACTAGGGGGAACTACATTTAAGCCTGACTGAGGTTGCATTACTCCAGGCATTCCTGGCAATCCATTAGGTGCATTAGGTGGTTGTTGTTGATTGGGATCTAGAGCCGAAAGTCCACCGCTTTGGGTCTCCTGGTCTAATTGTTGGATGAGTTCTGCTATATCTAACTCTTTCTCAAAGTTCTTCATAAATTGTTTTTGGTACTTCTTGTCTGCTTTCAGGAACTTCTCGGTTAACATTTGCTTACGATGTGTTAGTAAGTGCGACATTGAAGCGTCTTGTTTAGGCTCTACTTCCTTGCCGTTTATAATCTCTATAAACTCTACATAAGCGGCATTATCTTCTACTTCATCATCTGCGGTGCGAGATAAGTCTTCAGGTGAGGTCTTAAACTTAGCCCAGTTGTCATAACGTTGTTGTGGGTTGTCCATACCTAAGTCTTTATATAAATCAAGGAGGGATATACTACCAGTCTTATTAAGATTAATAGCAATTGATTGACGTTGTGATTTGTCAAATGGGAGGGTTGTGCCTGCTCTAACACTTACTTTCATATCTGGGTCTATCATACCACGAGTCATAACTACTTTATCAAAGTTACCGTCTCCTGGATTATAAGAAAACCAGTGCTTCTCGTCATAATGGACGGCCATTAATTGAACTAAGAAGTTGAAGTATTGTTTAGCTCCTCTTTCTATACATCTAACTACTCGGTCTTGTCTGCCTTGAGCTTGGTTCTTAATCATAATAGCTTCACCCAACGTCTGGTCTTTACCTGCTTCTGATTGATTAGTTCCCGAGAATTGTGCAGGTGTACCCATAAGAGAGTGAATTGTTGAACGTGCGTCTATCTTATCGTCCATAACGTATTGAGGTAACATATGTGGAGCTACTTGTAAGACAAATTCGCTAACTGGTCTACCTGCTGTATTGATTACAACCTTTTGGTTAGGATCACCAGTTAAGTTCTCAAGGTCATCGCTCGTTACAGCGTCTGTTGAGAAGATTAAGAAGCCGTTGGCAGTGTCAGCATTTTCCATAATCTGCCTACCACGCTTGTTTAGTACGTCTTGCATAGAAAAGACTTGTTCGACTGGGGTCGTTTGATCTATCCAGTGGCTACCATCATTTAAGTAGTTAATTGGGATATATGGCTTCATAGGAGCTTCTAAGAAGTTATTGTATTTACCTTTTACTCCCCAATACCAGTTAGGGTTTTTAAACATATCTAACATTACATCGTTAACATAGCAGAATACCCACTCTTCGGCTTCGTGTTTAGTGTTATAAACTGTAGCCCATACTTCACGCCAAGTAGCTTCTCCAGTCATTTGTCGTTGAGTTCCCTTTTTAATTGATAAGGTTTCAAATATCTCGGCTTTCTTACTAGGAAAGCGTGCGATTAGTTCGTCTACTGAGTTCTTGTGTATCTCACATATAAAAGCAGGGTTAGCATTTTCCTTAGCGTTCTTGTCTATAATGACATAGTCTGGGTTAATAGCTTCTGTGATAATCTCGCCGTTCTTACCATAGTCTGGGTCATAATAAGCCTTGATAATTCCTACTCGTTTGACAAGTAAGTTAAAGGTTGCCTGTTCAAATACTCGCTGTATATCAAAGTCATCACAATATGCAGTTAAGGCTTTCTCTAGGTCCTTAGCCATAATCCTTGATTCTGGTGTGTCCTCTGCTGGACTTACTTCAGGTCTAGGAGCTTGAGCACAGGCATAAGATATAATAGCGTCTACTCCAATATGTACTTCATTGTCTATATAAGGAATTTGGTAACGGTAAAGTTTAGAAGTATCTATTTGTTTACCAATAACCATACGAAAAGCTTGAGCCCTAGCATAGCGTAGGTTCTGACCTTGCATATCATCCCAGTAGTCAATACTGTCCTCAACACGTTCGTTAATATTCTTAACTAAGCTTCTAGCTTTAATGGTTGTAGCTATTTGTGGGAATTGGTCTATTAAGCCGTAGGCATTTTCTAGGTTGTCTACTCGTTGGTCTTCATAGGGGGAGGCTATTTGCTCATAATCTATCTATGCAATCCTCTGGCTCTTTTGTCAAGCCCCATCTTCCGACGGTTTCTACAATACTCATTAAAGCAGGGTCTACATCTGAAGTATCCCCCATACTTTGTGGTTTTGTATAAATATAAATCACCCTCTTTTAATTCGTGGGTTGGTTGATGATAATCAATATGTGTGCCGTCATGCTTTGTGTTTCGTCTGACGTTTTCACGTTGGCTGATTTTCTGTAAGTGTGATGGTCTAAAACATAGTTTATTATTGCAGATGTGGTCTATAACAGTCATGGCCTTTTTTGTTCTTGGCATATCTTCATTATGTGTTAACGCCCATATAAGTCTGTGGACACGCCACATAGGTTTGTCTAAACCCTCTGTCCAATAACCATACCCTGCACTTGATTTAGCTCCTGACCACTCCCAACAAGAAGAATTATCTACTGTTCGGTTTAAAATCTTTGTTTGTAGTTGTTCTATTGTTAGAGGGGGTGCAAACATTTTATCCTTTCATATGTTAATCGTTCCCCCGATTAAGCTTATAATACAACAATTAATTTTTGTTTACAATAAGTAGATTAACTTTATATTTGCAACGATGACAGATGTGTGTTATGTAATCTGTTGAAGCCTTAACGTCATTATATGAATAGTTATCTCCAGTCGTGTAGCTTATGATTCGTCCCCTAACTACCATTAACATCTGTCCACAATTAACACAGTGTAAGGCTTGAGTATCACTATCTTTAACATAAATAAAAGCTGTCATTATTTTAGGGTTCAAGTGTACCTCCAGTCTTTATTGTTATTCTTACCTGCTTGTAAAACAATGTCATCTAAGTTAAATACTTTAGTTTGCATATCTTCTGAGATAACTAAGCCTTTTGGTACGTTGCCCTCTGGCTGAAGTAAGTTAACAATCTTGGTTTGGTTATATCCTCCTGTTATGGCATAGCAGATATATGACAAAGCGTCATAAGCGTGGTCTTCTACTCCTCTTGATTCAATCTCTTCTACGTTAGTGTCTGAATATGGAAGCATAGGAAGAGTTCTAATTAAGTTAACACAAGACTCGTGGACTGATAGCCTGGCTCTGCCGTCTGGCATATCACCTAACATGTGGTGCATTAAAGCTTGTCTGTTTACTTTTGCAACGTGTGTTCCAGGAGCTGATTTAATTATGTTTACTTGTATTCCGAGCTTAGCAAAGACTTCTCTAAACTGGTCTACTATTGGTCTAGTGCCTCCTAAGTTAGAGTAGGTGTCGTGAGGCATAGCTAAGAACTTAACCTTTTCGTGTTTTAAGTATATGGCTAGTTCATACGCCCACTCTTCAGGACGTTTATTGTTAGCGTATAGCTCCCTATAGACATAGAAGTGTTGGTCGGGACTCATAGCTACCCAGTAAACTGCTGTTGGGTCGTTGTAACCCCAGTCTAGTCCACAATAGAGCGTGCAGTCTTCTAGGTGTACTGGAAGCCTAGAAAAGACGTGTTTATGTCTTCTCCACTCGTTAAAGACTTGTCCTGCAAAGATGTCCCAATCGCCGTATAGTAAAGCTTTCTTAAGCTTATCATCACTTAAGGCTTCTAACTGTTTCCTATAGCTTGCCCTGAAGTCAGGATTAGGGTGGTCTTCAATAGTAGCAGGTATATACATTTTGGTTATGCCACTGCTCTCTTCTTTAAATACCTCCATTGGTCTATGGCCGTCTATGAAGTAAGACTTAACCCAGCCGTGTCCTATGTTACCTGGATTAGATGCACTCATAATACGCATTAAACGCTTCTTATCGCTTCTAACTCTAGTCTTTAAGTATTCATATTGGTCTTGGGTAAAGTGAGTTAACTCGTCAAATAGAAGGGTATGTATCTCGGCACTTTGATACCTATACTTGTCTGCTTCATTGTCTAAGTACGCAAGTTGAATAATAGACTTATTGGGAAAGGTAAATAGACTTTGTTGAGAGTTGTATTTAACGTTGTCTCTAAATACGTCTAGTTGTTTAAGTAGCTCTGGGACTTCACTTTGATTAAGTTCTTTTAGAGTTTTACGAAATATGTATGTGCGATGTGCTTCGTCTTCAATGCTAGCTGTTATTGCTTCAGCACAAAGTGCGGCCGATTTCCCACCACCTGCTGCTCCGCCATAGAAAGTCTCATCAGCTGAGCTAGTTAAAAATAGCTCTTGTTTTGGGCTAGGTGTTATGTTGGGAACTAATACGTCTTTTTGCATTACTTAGGTAAATCAATTCTGTTCCCCCTTTTCTTCGCTTATTATATCATCTCTCTTAGGTGGTCTAGGTATTTTGTTTATAAAGTTTATATTAATTTGTTGTTGCAAGGAGTCATCTTTAGTCTTTCCCTCTAGTCTATCTAGTATTTCCCTATAAGCTCCTAGGTCTCCTTTTCTGGCTTTAATGATCTGTTGTAAGTCTAGTTGTTCTAATACTGTAAAGCCTTCAACTTCGCCTGTAATAGGGTTGGTTAAGTCTTGGGTAAGTTCTAACAAACGTCTAAGTCTGGTCTTAGAGTGCTGTAAGCCCTTTGGTTTACCCTTAGGGTTTCTGACTTCACCTTTTTTAGCTGGTATTAAATTTTGAGGGTTTGGCATATTATCTAATCATTATCTAATCAATTTACAACTGGCGTATTTTCTTCCCAGCCAGTTTCATCATTATTATTTACAAACTTCCAGTAACGTTTTCTAATCACGTCAACATATTTAGGATCTATTTCCATACCATAACATATTCTGTTTGTTTGTTCACAAGCTATCAGAGTTGAGCCTGAACCTAGAAAAGGATCTAAGACAATATCATCTTCTTTACTACTATTTAATATACATTCTGCCATAAGTTCTATCGGCTTCATTGTCGGGTGTTCTTTGCTTGATAATGGCTTATCTATATCCCAAACAGAGTTATGTTGCTTTCCTCTTCCATAAAAAATATGTTTTTCTTTCCATCCAAATAGCAACGGCTCATGTTTATAGTTATAATCACATCTACCCAAAACATGGTTATTCTTATTCCAAATAATCATGTGTCTACTAGGATAACCTATGTCATATAATGACTGTAGTAGTAGTAGTAGCTCGCTACCTTGAGGAGAACAAATATAAAAACTAGCATCATCAGCTAAATATATAAAAATTACTCCAAATGTTTCAGTCCAAAACTCTTTCATTTCTTCTGGGGCATGGTGATCGTTTTCTATTTTGGTCTGGTTTTTATTGCCCCTGGCAATAGAGTTTAAAAATACATTTTTATCGGCATAGCTTACTCCATAAGGAGGATCAGTTAATAATAGATTACATTGAATACCAGTCATTAGCTTATCTATATCTTTCGTACTATCCCCACACATAACCTTATGTCTACCTAATTGATAAATCTCTCCTAACTTACTCTTTGGCGCCTCGCTAGATACTTCTGGGGGTTCGTCTTCTTCTATCTCTTGATCACCAAATGTAGCTGGCAAATCTAGTCCCCAATCGTCAAGCGGTAACTCACCCCACTCATTAGCCAATATATCCCAGTCCCATTCTCCACCACTAACATTGTCTTTAATAACAAACTCTCTTTGTTTGTCTTCTGGCCAGTCTACAATTTTAACAGGTACTTCTGTTAGTCCTGCTTCTTTAGCGGCCCTAAATCTCATATTTCCACCTAAAATAACATTGTCCTTGTTTACTACTATTTCTCTAGCGTCTAGCATCTCTGGGAAGTCTTTAAGGCTTTGGACTAACTTCTTAAACTTGTCATCTTTAATAAGTCTTGGATTACTAGGATTAAGCTTTATTTCCTTTACTGCTAGTTTTTGCTTAAGAGTTGCCATTAATATTGTCCTTTATACGGTGTATCTTGGATCGTCAATCCATTCTTCTTCCCATTTAGTTATATCTGGTAACATTTTATCTATATCTGGTAACATTTTATCATAAAATGATTTAGCTATCTTGGGGTTATCATAGAGAAAGCTAAATAAAATAGCTAATCTTTCTTTTTCCTCATCACTAAGATAATATTCATTCTTTCTATTCTTTGTTGCCATTTGTTTTTCCCTTAGCAAAGTTATCCATGTTTTGTGCTGTCTCGAAGTGCTTAAGCCCCTGTTTAAGAATCTTTAACGTCTCGGGGTGTTCGGCAAGATAAGCCCCAACAGAACGTAAAAAGTCCTTTTGATTTACAAAGCATGCAGGCTCGTAGCCATAGTCAATGCTATCCTCATCGATTAACTGTATGCGCTCCGCCATTCTTCCACGTCTATCATCTATGGTGTGTGCCATTTAACTTAATCCTCTTTTTTGCGTTAGTATATAGTTAGGTAATGCATCAATTTGATCGTTCTGTTCGTGTCCCTCGGCCATAGCTTGAAATGCTCTGTATTCCATTTTGTCCTCCACATCTCTTAGTATCTTTGTTATAGCGAGGTAAGCATCCTTAAGCTCGTCGGTTGATTTAGGTAGAGTATATTTGATCCCTGCTTTGTCTGCCAATGATTGAACGGCTTGGTTTAATATGATATAGGCTGGAATATCATCTGGTTTCAGGCTCGAGAATAGTTTCATTTTAAATCTTTCTTTGACTTTTTAACTTTTTTTAATACTCTATTTTCGGTAGGCTCTAAAGAAAAATAATCCAACAATAACCATAAATCATCAACTTTTTTCTCTAACAAATACAAGCGTTCACTTATTGTCAATTTATGAATGATACGACTATCGTCCCATTTTGATTCAACACGTAGCTGATTATCAATTTTATATTCAAAATTTTCTAATCTTTCAAGGCGTTGATTAATTTTTCTGATCATTCTAACCTACCTCCAAGCATTCAAATCCTCCATATTGCATTTTAGTATCATCATTTGTGTAAGCACTTTGTCCATATCTTTTTCTTACAACAGTTTTATATAGTTCTGCTTGTTCTGGTGTTATGTAAATAGACTTAAATGTTTTCTCTTTTTGGTCTACTTCAAAGTTAGCGTCTAAGTAGTCTAACAACTCTTGTTCTTGTTTAGTGTAGCTCGCCATAATTGTTCTACCTTTATTTGCTCCTTATTAGCATACTTTGCCGCCTTAAGTAACATTTTTTTATGTTTTCTAGGGCTTATCTTAGTAAAGTCTTTAGTTCTTTTAAACATCATAGTTATAGTCTATTATAGCATAATTATTTGTTTTGGTTTATTTTGTAGATTTTTTAGTTTAATGAGTTTTCTAATTTGCTTTGAAGCCTGATCCATACTTACGCATTTATACCAGTCTATTTCGGTGCTAGTTTCAAGCGCTAGTTTTTCGATGAACTCTTTTTGTTTGTTCGACATTTTTAAATAGCTCTTCACGTAGTTCTCCTATCTTTTTTCTAGTTTTTTCGTATACTTCTTGATTGTTTCGATAATCTCCTTTCTCGATTAGCTTAGTTCCGGCCGAAATATATTCTCCTCCCGGTTTAATCATTGTAATTTCACTCCTCGCTATAGTGAACTCATTTATCTGAATAAAGTCGGGGCAATTCCCAGACATAAGTAAATCGCTTAGCTTCTCTCCTTTCTCTTTAGACACTGTTAGTTCGGTTTTATCCCTAAGGCTTATAATCATAGTACTACTCCTTTCTTAGTATTATTTGCTTTCTTTTTCCCCCATAGCAAGAAGTCTGGTAATTTACTTTGGAGTTGGGTAAAATCGGCTATTCTTGGGGCATATTGGTCTTCGTAACTTAGGGCAACCCCGTCAATTAGTTTACTTATTCCCTCTAATCCGTACTTTTTTATAAGGTTATGACAGGCGTTTCTATTTAGCTTAACCCTTGTAGTGATTGGAGATCCGATAGTCATCTCCCAGTATTTAAATGCTTTGTCAATTTCTGGATTAGTTGTCTTTGGGACTTCAGTCCGTATTAATACTTTAGTATTAATACTCTTATTCTTATTCTTATAAGAGTGTTGACGAGTTAGTGACGAGTTAGTGACGAGCTGTTGACGGGGCTGTTGACGGTCGCCTTGATACTTGTCCCAATTACAGATTGAAACGGTGCTATATCGGTAGTTGGTGGAGATGTTGACCATTTTGGCTTTTTTGAGCCTTAGCAACGCACTCCAAGCAGTGTTGTTGTTGACGAGGCATGCATTTCCTATCTGGTAGCGGGTTGTTGACGTAGTGCCTTGTGGCTTGCCATAAAAGGCTTCTGAAAGGAGATACTCAAAAACTCGCCAAGCCGTAGGATCACGTCGCCAAACTGGGTTTTCTGTGAACCTAGTGTGTAGTTTTATCCATCCATTACGCATTTTAGTGTTGCCCCTTTATAAACAGAAGTCCCCGCATAGTACACGCTACACGGGGGCTGTTATTTACAAATTGATGATTGCAATCGTGTACTTGCATAATACAAAGAGGATAGCACAGTAAAATAGGCGTGTCAAATGCTTTTCTATTATTATTTAAAATAGATGGGGAATACTTGAAACTCTGGTGGCTGTATATTCGTTACGTTCCCTGTACACTTAGATAAATGTAAGAACCTAGCTGTGTCCCACATTAAGTTATTCTGAATATAGTACTCCCTAGTAGTTGGATCTTCTGTTTGATCCTCCGTTAGTATCATAGGTCCTGTACTTACATAGTTTCCGTATACTCCTGCTGGGTTTGTGAAATAGATCATAGTAGTAGGATATACTGGTCCAGTCTGACCTAGGGGGTAAGCATCTACCCACCAAGTGGGATCTAAAGCATCGTAGCATTCTTGTAGGCTAAGTGGTGGCATTGTAAAAACTCGTTAAGGGCGTATTTCCGTCTATTGAGACGGCCTTTCCCACATTAGCTAGATAAATACTCGCCTGATACATTAAATCGGCTATAAACGTGCTTAAATCGCCTTCAGGAGCGCCTGTTCCTGCATTTAGTCCGTTCGTCTGAATAGGAGCTTGAGATACATAGGTACAGGCTAGTCCTCCCGGATTAGTGAAGTTTATTTGAGTACCGACAAATTCAGTCTGCCAGTTATTAGACGGTGATGTTACCCACCAAGCAGGGTTTAAGGCGTTAAATATTTCTTCTTGGGTCATAGTACCTATATTATAGCACCTCTTATAAAAGAAAGTTATGAACAGGCTTGGTAAATATTCCTATTGACATTACTATATCGCTTTGTTATTATAGCTGTGTAAAGTTAAATATATGAAAGGTACATCGAAATGAGTACACAAGAATTAGCAACAATAACACCACAAGATATAGTAGAGAACTCTACCAAGTTTATAGAGTTCGTAGAGTATACAAAGGACGTAGAAGCTCGTCTTAAAGAAGCTTGGTCAAATGTTGAAGACGCTATGCGAACTTACAATATTAAGACTCTTAAGGGCGACTGGGGAACAGTATCTCTAGGAGAACGTAAAGTATGGAGAACTGAAATGGATAAACTACCTGAACAATTTAAGAAAATAGCAGTAGACACAACTAAATTGAATAACGCCTTTAAGGCAGGCATCAAGGTCGATGGTGCTGATTATACTGTAAGTGAATATTTAACAAAAAGGATAAAATAAAAATGAAAGAAACAGCTTTAAATGTACTAGGACTATTGACAATATTTTTAATGATATATATAGTTCTAGCTATATAGATAAGTAACTTTAATTAAAGGGGGAACAATTAAATGAGTAACACAAAAACATCAACGCTAGACGGAGTAAAACTCAAGTATGAAAAGACTGGTAAAGAAGGTGGTTTTAACCGAGAAGCAGTAGCACGCTATGAGCTTAACGAGAAGCTAAACACTTTAGAGACTCATAAGGTACTTTGGTATTTGGCTAAAAGGCATAAGTTTGAAATAGTAGTTTTCTTAATGATAGTTCAGGCACTGGCTACTTACTTAAACTTTATACCAAGACTTATAATTGGTTTAATAGGAGGGTAGAAAAATGGCACAACAACAATTAGTAGAATTAAAGGGAGAGGAATACACTTGGGACGATGATTATAGGCAATATTACTGCACCCATATAAACGCTCGTATAGAGGGAGAAATAGTATTTGATACTAGTCACGACAGTGATGTAGTAGTCTGTGATAACCCAGACTGTGAAGGATTTAGAAATAATGAAGGTAATGATAAGTATGAAGAATTAAAAGGAATAGGAAGGGACGAATACAATGACCAAGATTAATGTTAAGTATATACCTACAGAGAGTAAAGTTTGGGTGCATAGATATATCGCTCCACCTAACGCATTAGAGTATTTAGCACCATCTATGAACCGTTTGTTTAAGGAGATATTTTAGAGATGAAAAGAAAGAATAAGATTGACCCAACAGAGCAAAAGATTAGGGAACTTTTAGACGACCTCACATCTTCTAGAGATATTTATCAAGCATTGATGAAATCTGAGGAATATCGAGAAGCACTCAAATATTATAACGACCGATTTAATGAAACTGCAGAAAGAATACTTAAATTAATAAAGAAAGGAGCTTAGAAAATGAGTAATATTAAATTAAATGAAAAAGGTTATATAGGGGAGATTATTGCCGTGATATTCATCTTAGCACTGTTTTTATCGATGTTTTTATCGATATTCTTTTTGCGTTTTCAAACTTCACAATCAGTAGTGTCTGGAATAGTGTATGACACGACCAACAATAATTTTATAAGCGGTAATACCACTTTCTGTATTCGAGCTGGAATAAATACCTATGTTGGCTCACAAACTAACCAAACTTGTTATTGTTTACCCCCTCACTCGCCCTATATCAATTTAATTAACAAGGCGGCTCAAGATAAAACAATCAAGGTAATCGTAACTTCTAACCCATACATTGTTATTCAATCACCATTTACCTGCCGAGCTAACACAAAGGTAGTAAAGGAATAATCTATGAGTAACCAAGTAAATACAGACTTAATGGAAGAAGCTATAGAACTAGCTAAAACATATAAAAAGTGGACTAAGGGAGATAATAGATTTATTCTTCTAGTAAGACAAGCTATTAATAAAAACCTAGATAACTTACCTACTTTAATAGAAATAATGAAAGATGAGCTAGATGAAATAGCTTTAAGGGATAAGAAATAATATAATTTAATAAGGAGAAATTATGGAACAAGTACTAAAAAATATTATAGGAAAAGATTTATTTAACAAGGTAAAGTTGACCCTAGAGGACAACCCAGCACTAAAAGAAGCTCTAATCGTTGGAGGGGTTGCATATTTGCTTAGTAAAGATGACAAGCTAAGAAATGCTATTGTTACTGCTGTGTCAACATTTATATTAAAAGACGGACATTTATAGGAGGCAATTATGTCAGAAAAAGATATTCTTGATAAACTTCAACCCTTAGCAAACGTATTAAAGGTTGCCGTAGAGGAAATATGGAAAATATTAATTAGAAGATATGTTGCTAAAGCTATATCGGAAATAGTGTTAGCTTTAATCGTGATAGGAGTGTCTTTCTGGAAAATAGGAAACTCTAATTGGATTTTCTTACCACTGGGACTAATGTTACTACCTATCTATGATGGAATTAACCTGCTTGTGTCACCAGCCTATTATGCTTTAAGGGAAATAATGGAGAGGGTTAAGTAAAATGTTTCCTAGCATAAAATTTAGAAAAAGGATTATAGATGAAGCCCTATTGTGTGCTCTAATTTTTATGGCTATTATATGTTTGGTAATATTCTCTATGGTATTTTTTATAGTAATTCAACCCACCCTTAATAAGGATAGTCAAAACGCTTACTGGGCTAAGAGATATACCTATAAAAAGGGACAAGTTGTTCACTGTAATGAAGTAGCCAACCCTTCTCTGGAGACGACCTTTTGGACAACCTGTACCATAAACTTTCGAGTAGACTATACTCACTATGATAATACCTATAAGGGGATTGACGGAAATACCTACACCACATCAACAGCAACGAGAAATATAAGGCCATAGCTATGACAGTATCAGAGCGAATAGAAAACATCCTTAAAGCCTCACATATGGCTCGTAATAGCGATTTAGAACTATGGTTAATATATGCCAAGAAATCAGGGCTAAACCTAACCAGAGAGCAGGAAGAAGTCTTAAGAGATATGCCTAGCTTTGAAACTATTAGACGAACAAGGCAGAAAATCCAGGAACAAGGCAAATATTTAGCAGATGAAGTAGTAAAAGAAGCTAGATACAATAAGTTTAAAGAAGTAAGACAAGAGATTAAATTTGTAGAAGAACCAGAGCAATTATTAGAAACCTCTGGTTATAGAATTAAAGAATGGGGGAAATATTAAGATGAACCAGAGTTCAATACAACAAATAGTAACGGCCATAACACCATTGGTACATAAAATAGGACAAGAAGGCTATAGTCGTACAGATTGGTTTGGTTGGATAATTGCTCATATATTGTGTGCCGTACTAACCGTAGCATTCTTTGGCATCATTATAACTAATGGAGTGCAACCGCTCATAAATCCTGTTTACCAAGCCATTGATAATATTACGGGTCAACTAATACCCGCCCCGCAGGGGAACTAAGAAGGAGAATATTACGATGAAGCAAATGTATAAATTTCTTAATTTGGAAAGAGGAAAAATTAAGTCGGAAAGCGGGGATATGGTTTGGCGCATCGGAGAGTGGCAACACGTTAACGGCGCTATTGTCCTGTGCGAAAACGGACTCCACTGTTCAAACACTATTTATGACGCTTTTAGTTATGTCCAGGGGTCAGTTTTAGCATTCGTTAAGACTAAAGGAATACACGTTGATGACAAAGAGAAATCCGCTTATTCGGCTATGCGAATTGTCAAGGCTTATAAATGGACTAAAAAAGACTCCATTTCTTTAGCTATTTTTTCTGCCGAATTATGTCTAAAAGAGTTTGAGAGGCTTTATCCAGACGACGATAGGCCACGAAAGGCGATTGATGCGGCCAGAACTGTCTTGGCTCACGACACAGCCAAGAATAGGTCTATCGCTAGGTCTGCTGCTCGGTCTGCTACTGAGTCTGCTCAGTCTGCTGAGTCTGCCGGTTGGTCTGCTGCTCAGTCTGCTGCTCAGTCTGCTGTTTGGTCTGCTGTTTGGTCTGCTGCGTCGGCTGGTTGGTCTGTTGAGTCTGCTGCTTGGTTTGCCGCTAGATCTGCTGAGTCTGCCGCTAGGTCTGCCGCCGAGTCTGCCAGGTCTGCTGTAATCAAAAAAATAGATACTTGGTTTAAAAAGAGAATTAAAGAACTAGAGGAGATATAAAGATGAAGTACCCTTGTGGATATGCGGAAGTAAATAATGGAGAACACTGTTGGATAAATGGTAAGTGTGTAGTGTGTAATAAGGAGCTAGTATGATAAACCTAACTGAACAGATAGAGACACTTTTAGAAGAACTTATAATCCGCTATTCTTATAACATTGACAAAATAACGTCAGAGGAGAAACCCATCTTCATTAGAGGATTGGTTCTTGGGACTGGCGTAAGGATTAAAGCCCTAATTGCCGACTATATAGAGAGTATTGAGTTGCCCATAAAATTACAAGAACATGACCCTAGAGTAGACGCAAGAGATGTTTACAATTATGCGTTTAATGAAGCAGTTAATCTCTGCCAAGCTAAATTAGATGAAGCAGTTAAGGAGTTAAGGAAATGAAAAGACATAAACAATTTACTCCTGAGTGGCAGAATGTCTATGACTTTGACGAACCAGTAACCAATATGGCCGTTCTTACAGAGTTTAAGCCTCGCTGGTGGGAATTGTGGCGACATTCTGTGCAAGCCCTATACGTAACCACAACCTCTAAAGGTGGCAAGAAATTCACGCTCTATAAATTAGTAGAAGGTAAAGCTATAAAGGAGAATAAGTAGATGAGTAAAGACCTAGAAGTTGAGGGGTACTATCTTAAACAGGCACAAGGCTTTATAGATATGCTTGTAGATAAAGATATATTAAGCCTGGCATTAAGACATGACCAAGTTAGGGCTTTAGAAGAATATTTTGCGTATGTGTTTCAATCACAGGCTTATAGTGCCTCTAAACTAGCCGAAATTATGGCCAAGAAGGAGGATAAGTAAATGAGAATTAGGTATTTAATTTATAAGTTCAAGGCTTATTATCGCCACAAATATCCAGTTCCTTATGATATGTTTTGTATATTAAAAGATATAAAAGGAGGTAACAATGAGTGAATTAGAAAAAGCCGTAAAAGAAACCGCTAAATATATACTCAATCTTGGACTACATCAATACGGCGGTTATACTTTTGATAATAAAAATTGTGAAAAGATAGCTGTCGATAAGATAAACACCCTTATACAAGATGAGGTTAGAAAGGCAACGACAGGTTCTTTAGATGATTACAGTCGTTGGTTAGAAAAGAGGGGATATATGGATAGCGATTGGTATGCAGAAGAACCTAATGCCATTGACGAATATATCTCTCAGTTATCGAAAGGAAAAGAATAAGATGACGGTACTGGACATCAGCTAAGTTAGCCCATGGATACCGTACGGTACACCTAAGCAGCCGTCAATCTAGGGCTATCGCAGGAATGGGGGCGTCCCCCGTCCTGCATAGCTCATAAAAAGAAAGGAAATAAATGACATATACAGTAAGCTGGGGAAGCCATAATAAATATAATGCTACTAAGACTGTCTATAATGGTAGGAAATATGACAGTAAGCTAGAAGCTAGACACGCTATGGAACTAGACCTCCGTATGAAAGCTGGTGAGTTTACCGAAATAGTCCCTCAATATAGAATAAAGCTATATGTCTATTTACCTGATGGGAGTAAGGCAGATTTATTCACCTATGTCTGTGATTTTAGATGTGAAAAACCAGACGGAAGTTATTTACTGGTGGAATCCAAAGGCGTAGAAAGCCAAGTTTGGAGAACAAAAAAGAAAATATTAGACCTTGTCTGGCTACCAGACCATAAAGATTATGAATATGAGGTATGGAAGAAATGAAAACATTAGATTTAACGTCAGACGTAGTTGAAAACGTTAGAGATTTAATTTATTTGTATGAACAATGGAACAAACAAACCACAGAAAAACCTGACTCTGTAGAATTAACGCCAAAACAAGAAATGCTTATTGGTTGTGAACTGAAAGGCTCAGACTACTATCAATTAGGTAGTTTAAAAAGTATCTTAGGGATTACTATTGTTAGAAATTATGAAACCACGGTGGAGCTAACGAAATGACCACAATACAGTTTGCAGAAGTATTATTTAAGAGTTTATGGGGACTGTGGTTTGTTTGTTCCATTGTTCATACAAATAAATTAAATCTCT